>OLNE01000168.1_pt1 | contig 71653 bp, 80 predicted proteins | sample 1672431 | NCBI WGS metagenome assembly OLNE01 (sample SAMEA3136685, study PRJEB25190) | human gut metagenome | reverse complement strand
TATTATATCATTTTATTTACTTAAAATATTAAAATGTTGGTTAATTTTACTAAAATCATGTTATACTAATTTTAGTTAGCAGTTGTTACTACCTATAAATTGTTGCTTTTAATGGTTGTTTTACCAGAACCTTAAGGGCTCCATTGAGGAATCTGTTCGGAAAATCCGAACTTACATATATGAATCATTCGAAAGAATGATTTTTTTGTGTTTATAAATCATCCATCCAAAAAGAAAGAATGGTGAAAATAATGAGACAATTTAATACTTATAAGTCAACAATGAAATATTTAACAGATGAAAACTTATCTTTAAATGCTAAGGGATTCCTAATTATTGTTCTATTTAATGATGAAATTATTGGATTAGATATTCAAAAGTATTGTACTGATAATAAAGAAACAATAAAAGATGCTTTACTTGAACTAAGAATCAATAAGTACATTAAGTACGATTCAGAATCTAAAAAATTAATTGCTGCTCCTATTCCATATACTGAATGGGAAAGATTAAAAGACGATATTAAAAGCAAAAAAATAAATACAATGATTGCTTTAAAACAAGACAGAATTACAAGAAGTATTTATGATTGGGAAAATATATTAAGCTTTTTAGAAAAAAATGAAGCTTATTTAGATTTTGTATATGATGATATTAATACTACTACTTCAAATGGTAGAATGATTTCACGTATTATGATGAGTGTATCTCAAAACGAAATAGAAATAACTTCTGAAAGAACTAAAGTTGGACTTGCTGGTGCAATAAAACGAAGACACATTCCACATCAAGCACCACTTGGTTATAAACATGTAGATAAAATGCTTGTACCTGATGAATCCACTAAAGATATTGTTATTAGAATTTTTGATTTGTATCATAACGGATTATCATATCAAAAAAGTTTAAACAAAGCCAAACAACAATCTGACCTGCTAGATAATGATACAAAAGAAGCAAAAGATATTGTTAATAATTTAAAATTAGCATTTAAATATGTTATAACGCAAGAATATAAAGATAAAATTAATAGTTTTATCAGCCAAGTAGAAAATACAAATAAAGAATATAAGAACATTCAAAAATTATCAACAACTCTTACCAATGTTGACTATAATATTAAAGAAAACAATAAGAAAATAAAAATACTTACCGAAAATAATAAAGCATTTGAATTAAGAGTTAAAAGTCTTACTGAAAAAAATAAGTTTATAAGACTTATTAAATTTATAAAAAACAGATTATTTAATAGAAAAGATAGAGATAAATATCGTGAATTTTCAAGAGATTTATATGAACATGGTGTTATTGAAAATGATACAATTAAAGAATTAAATGAAACTTATAAATTCAGTAAAGAACATAATTCGGTCAAAGAAAAAGATGATTATGATATTGAAATCTAATCATCTTTTTAATCAATCATTATCTGAATTCGTATATTAAGCGTTAGATAATTTTTCTTTATATAATTTAGATAAATTGACCATATTATTTGCAGATCTACAATTACAATTACTGCAAGTGCATTGATTTGCCATAACTGCATCTTTTTTCTTTAATTTTTCTGCTATCTTTTTATAGTTTGGAAATTTCATTTTTTCACCTCCTTTAAAATTTATATAAAAATCTGACTATAACCAGAAATTTATACACAAATAGTTTCTTCGGAAATATTATTTTTTTCTATTTCTTCTGATGCCAAATAATATTGTAACAATAACCATTTCAAACTTTCTTTATAATAAATGCACGTAGCTCTATCTAAATCTTTTCTATCTCCAAACAGTGCTTCTGATTGTAAAGGACACCCTCCACCGCAAACGGAGATTGCAGGACAATTTTTACATTCAGATTTATCAATCGTATACATCTCTAGCCATTTATTATTTTTTTGATTATTTAATATCGTATCAATATCATCTGTTATTATATTTCCAACTATTGTATCAGATGATCTAGAATCACCTTGACATATACAAACGCTTCCATTTGGCTGTACTGTTATTTGATTTAAACCAACAGCACCACAATTATGAAATTTAAATTTTTTATCTAAAAATAATTTTAATTGTTCTTTTACTCTTTCTTCATCAACATTAATCGCATCTAATTTTAGATACATATTTAAAATAAAATCTGACATTTTTTTATAGAATTTTTCCCACTCATTTTCACTAACATAAGTAGAATAATGATATAAATTCCAAAATATATTTTTAATTTTTAAATCTTTAATCCATTTAAATACTTCTTCTTGATTATCTAGAACATCATTTGTTACCGTAGCAGAAACACAATAATTACAGTTATATTTATTTAATAGTTTTATTCCTTCAACAGCACTATCATAAACACTACCACTGCCACTTCTGAAAACTCGGTTTTTATCATTTATTCTTTTGGGTCCATCTAATGAAATACCGATTCCAATTCTATTTTCCTTTAAAAATAAAATTTCCTCTTCACGAAGTAACGTTCCATTTGTTATTATGGTTACTGCTAAATCATTTTTAAATTTTCTTATATATTGTATTATTTTTTGTAATAATTCAAAATTTGTTAATGGTTCACCACCATAAATTATAATTTGTGCTTCTTCAACTTTATTTTTGATAATCTCATTTATAAATTTATCAACTGCTATTTTAGCCGTCGTAAAATTCATTTTTTGGAAGCAATTATTAGTTATTGGATTATTTTCTATAAAACAATATTTACAAGCTAAATTACAAAATGTAGAAATATTCAAATACATTATACTTAATTGTTTGGATTGCTTTTTTATTGCATTTGCTAAATCATTATACACTTCATCAAGTATAGAATCATCTTTAACATATATTCCCAATTCAAGCAATTGTTCTTTTTCTTTGTTATTGACATCAATTTTTTTAATTTTAACAAGTTGTTCTTTATCAACAAAAGCAATTTGCATTAAAATACTATTAAATAAAGCATACTTTCCATCCATAATTTCAATCCAATGTGCATAATTTGATAATTTCATTTTTTATCACCCCTTTTTATAAAAACAATTTGTTTTCTACTATTAAACTTGTAATTTTCATTATTATAATCTCCTAAAATATTAATGATTTCAAAACCAAATAAATTAAATAAATTTAACAATTCTTGATGAAAAAATATTCTTACTGGTAAATTAAACTTCATAATTTTACCATTAGAAAATACATACTTTTTTGAATAATTAATTACTTCTGTATCATAATCATAATAATGTTTTTCATACAACTTACACATCTCATTGTTAATAATGAAGTGATTACATAATTTATATTTTTTTTGTTCTGACATATCGTTTATATTAGGATTAATAATATCAATTATAATTATCGTATTACTATTACTAATTTTTTTTATTCCAGTGAAGAACCGTTTCAAATCATCTAATGTATATAAATAGCAAAAAGTATTAAAAGGCAATATGATTAAATCATATATAGTATTAATATTTATGTCTTTCATATCCTGGTTAAACAAATTTCCTTTATACCAACTATTTTTTTCAATGAATTTATTAATAATATTTTGAGAAATATCTAATCCATCATATTGTGAAACAGTATTCGAAAGTAATTTTATTAATCTTCCATTACCAATACCAATTTCTAAAACTCTTGCTGGTTTTATTTTTTTTATCCAATGGATCCAAAATGAAAAATCATCATCATAGTTTGCAAATTCGTTGTTATAAATAAAATTATTATCATATATATTTTTAATTTCGTCATAGTTATTCAATTTTATCCCTCACTTTTAATACATAGATATTTAAAGCAATTGTAATTTCGTTAATCATTTTATCATAATTGTAATTTTTTGATAAAGGTGTCATATTAATCAAATTTAACATTGATTCTTCATTTAATTCTTTTCTTTCATTTATTGTATATTTTTTTAAAATAATATAATTTTTGTCTATGTTCTTTTCAATTTGCAGTTCATTTTCATATTCTTTAATATGTAAAAGTTCTCTTAATTCATATAAATATTCTTTTTTTGGAGTCACTTTAATTATAATTCCATCCTGTTTTAATATTCTATTCATTTCTTTTTCATTAGATGGGGATAGAATATTTAGTATAACATCAACGCTTTTATTCTCTAATGGCATATAGTTTAAATCCGCAACCAATGGAATAAAATTATTTTTAACATAATCTGTTGCGCATTCAACACCGACTTTGGATATATCTACCCCTATAATAAAAGATTGACTGTTGCTTATTAAATTTAAAATCATATTATCATGTGTACCATCACCACATCCCATATCGACTATTACTTGTGAATTACCTTTTTCTATAATTATTTTCGATATTAGTTTGTGTAATTCACAATAAAACCCTTTTTTTATAAATTCCATTCTGTTTTTGAATAAATTTATATCATAAATATTATCAATCCTCAATTTATTTTTTTTTAATAATGTAAAATAGCCTTTTTTTGCAATATCATAGCAATGATTTTTTTCACAAATTAGAGAATTTTTATAAATCCTAATATTACTATGACATATTGGACATATAAAAATATTTTCAATTTTTTCATTAAGCAAATTACTTTTTGTATATTCTATTTTTTTTAGCATATTAATCACCATCAATTTGACAATATTATATCACTTTTTCGTTGATATTTAAAGAAATTTGTTGAATTTTATATAATTTTATGGTAAACTATATTTAGTGATTGATATTTATGTATCAATTCGTATATTGGAAAAAAGTTGTAGATACCTACGACACTTGCTCCATTTGAAATCAACTTACGGACTTAATGGTTCGTAAGTTTTTATTTTATATAAATAATATCAAAAAAGAGGAAAAATTTATCAAAATAATTTAATCCTCTTTTTATATTTTTTACAATGTGGGAGCAAAAATCGTGTATAACCAGCACTGAATTTATGTTCCCACATAAATTCTACTATAGGAATTTCTATGTCATTTAGTCATTTAATGATTTGATAATTAAATAACAATATATAGGTGCAAATAATGTAACAACGGCAAGTAATATCTTAAAGCAAATAATGTTAGTTGTAAAAGATACAATTAACATTAATATATATCCAATTATTCTTCCTAAACCAATTGAAATTGAAGTATATCCGATATATTCTTCCCTAAATTTTTCTATTCCACATTCTTTAACTAAATCACCTTTTCGTGTGTTATAAACAACATCGAAAATACAAAAAGTAACTATATAACAAAAATTATAAATTATTAAGGAGGTCTTACTTATATTTATTAATAAGCCAACAACTCCTGTCACAACAACAATCGAGCATAATGATAATATAAACTTTGCACTATTCTTATTATAAAATTTATTATATAACATTAAAGATAACATAGAACATATCGAAAAAATTGTAGTCAATATTCCTAAATTTAAAGATGTTTTAAAGGTCATAATAGTTATAATTATTATTAATGTACTAATTGAACTTTCTACAATTCCATAAGCTATACCAGATAGACTATATTTTTTTATCTTTTCAAGTTTACTGTGTCTAATATAGTTTATAAATTTTTTAAAATCATATTTTGTTTTTTCTTCATTTTTTATATCAGTTTTAATGAATAATGTTACTACTATTTGAATAACAGATAATAGAAAAACATATACTGCAATTTTTGTGAATGAGTAAAATTCAATTGATGTTCCTAAAATAATAGGAGATACTATATTTACAATCTTACCTAATATTTTTTTGATAGACATATATTTTTTTCGATTATTATTGTTTGTAACATCTATATATATTAATTCATGTGCACACCAATATAATATTTCTGAAAAAGCATATACTACCGCAATCAAAATGTAATTAGTGGCAATTTTATCGGATAGTAAAACAATAAGAAGTATAAATAATGCTCGTGCCACAATTCCAAATGACATTATGTGTTTGCTTTTAGTTGGAAATTTCTTTATGATTTTTCCCATAAAAACACTACCAAAACTAAGTAAAGTATATACTAAAATATAATATATAGAAATTGTAGTTATGCTTTCATTAGTTACTTTCAAAAAATAAGCAACTAAAAATGTTTCTATAAAAACTGCTGTTAGTGTATATATTAAATCACTTGAAATTAATAATTTTGCGTTTTTGCCTATTTTATTATCCATTTTATACTCCCTTAATCTGCTGACCGGTGGATTTTTAATTTTTATTTGAACTTCAATCATTTCAATAAAAATATTTAAGTATTGTTTTAATACATCAAAATCAATATTTTCATAATCTCTTTCATAATGTGTATTATCATTACCTAATATTCTAACAACTAAAGTAGAAAAAAATTCTCATTACTACTTAAAAATATTATATCACATTTATCCTACTTTTTATTAAATTCATCTTCATATTCTTTAAAAAAATTATAATATACTAAAACATTAGATAATTCTGTCCAGTCTTTAGTAGCTACAGGGACTTGATCTAAATCATAAATTTTAGCATCCATAAGTTTCAACAAAAATGGAGAATGTGTGGAAATTATAAATTGACAATTATAAAATCTAACAGAATCTTCTATAAATTTTTTTAGTTTTAATTGGTTTTCAGCAGATAAACTATTTTCTGGTTCATCTAATATATAAATGCTATCTTCTTCTATTTCCCTTTCCCAAAACATAAGAGCAGATTCACCATTTGACCACTCTATTATATTATTATTTCCTAATCGCTCTCTAACAAACTTTGACATTGATTTTCTTTTTGCTTCATGACCTTTTTTCAATTCATCATAATTGTCAAATGAATTTCCGACTTTATTAAATTTATAATCCAAATACTCTTTACTCAATTTTTCTTTTTGTCTATTAACATTAGCATTGATTGAGCGTACATCTAAAAGATAATCAAAAACATCATCACTTGTTACCAACTTTATTTCAGTTGGTTCATCAAAAGACATTTTATAATCACAATGTTTAACATACAAATCAAAATATGACCCTTTATCTATTGTTGATTTTCTTGAGGCATTTAATTTTTCTGAAATAATATTTATTAATGTTGTTTTCCCTGAACCATTACCGCCGCAGAAAATTGTAATTGAATCAAAATCAATATACTTAAAATATTTAGTGGAGAATAAATGTAAAGGATAATTATTATTAAATATTCTTCTTACTTCTTCATAACATGCTATGTCATGTTCTTGAAATTCATCCAATAAGGTAAAATTTTTCAAATAAATCATAGAGCTATTCTCCTTTTTTATAAAGATAATTACTAGTTTACAGTATACAATATTTAAATTATTTAATCAATTTTCGAAATATAATTCTTTGAACAGAAGAAAAGTTAAGGTTCCCTTAAAATAAATTACAGACTTAATCCTTCGTAAGTTTTTATTTTAATAAAGTAAAGAATTTCTCTTATTCAATTGCTAAAATATAGAATTAATGACTAACTAAAATATTATAAGTTATAATCCCAATATCAATTAAAAATATACAAGATATATATAACATATTTTTAAAATTTCATTATAACTTAACTCTTGTCCATCACTTACTTTTTGAACTCTTGTTGTATGAGAATATGGTGCAACTGTAATTGCTTCAATATTAAATAAGTTTTGTGATTTTATTAAATATGATAATGCGAATTGGTCATCACATTCATTGTAAGAATCAGTATCTAATATAACATTATCTATATCTACTTCTATGTTCATATACATCCTCCAACATTTTACAATTTCAAACTATAAAAATTATACTATATAGATTTAATTTTTTCTATACATTCATCTTAACATATACAATTTACTATTAAATGTGGATGCGTATCTACTGTTTTTTTGTGTCTAGAATTAACTTTGATTACATTCTTTCCAATAATTTTAGAAAGCATCGTATTATTGACTAATTTTACAGAATGCACATATAAGTCATTTGTGTTATGTTTTTCGGGGTTTTTTATTACCGCCTAAAGCCCTAACCATAACATTTTGCCCACAACAAATCCCAAGAGTTGGTATATTATTATCATAACAATATTTAGCTACTATCATTTCATAATTATCACAAGCACCGCTACCTTGCAGTAATATTCCATTACATAATTTTATTTGTGAAATTAAATTATCATATTCAATATTATTAAGACTATTTGCCTTTCTTATCAAAAGAAACGAGACATGAAACAACAGAAAATAGTATTCCAAATAAAATTATAGCAAATCTTCCTATTCCATCAATTTCAGTAATAATACCATAATCTAAAATTGTATTTTTATTTCTAATACTATTACCTTCATAATTATATTTCTATATAAAGTTACCATAATATATACTTCTATTATGATTATATATACTATACTCGTCCTCGTCAGCAACGGTATATAACGTTATTGAATGGTAATCTTTATTTTTTATTGTAAAGATTTTCTTATATATAGCAAAAAAGACATATTTAGATTAGTATGTCTTTAATGTTTTCTCTCTTATTTTGAAAAATAAATATAATTGTTCAACCATTCTTCAAATTTATTAGTGTCTTGATATTTTTCTAAATCATCATCGGAATTTGCATTTAAATAGGCAACAATATTTCCATGCTCAACTACAAGTACTGATGGAGCGTATTTAACGGTTTGATAAAACTTTGTTTTTTTAAATTCTTCGAAGGAAATTGATAAAAAATCTATTTTATATTTTGTCATAAACTCTTGAAATATGTTTTCGCATGGAATAGCCATATTACAATAATTATTGTAAGTAAATAATATATAGTTTTCATTATTAATATTCGATAGAGCATTTCCTTTAACTTTTATAAAATTACCATTGTTATAATATTTATCATTTAAATAAATCTTACCAGTATTATCGTTTTGTTTAATTCTATTTGAACAAGCTGTCATTAATATAGAAAAAATGCAAATTATAATAATTAATATTTTTTTAGTCATTATTAGAACTTTCCGTTAAATTTTTGAAATCAATATCATGATAATTTACTTTCCAAAAATCATAAGTTGTTTTACCATTAATTGTTTTCTTTATTTGTATATTATTTTTTCCATTGTAATACCAATAACCACCAACATTATAAATTTTTTCTTTATCCCATCCAAGGGACACTAGAAGATTCTTAGTCATCCCGGCATATCCTCCACCTCCACACATTAAGAAAATGTATTTATCTTTGGGAAAATAATACTCTAGATATTCTAATGATTCTTTATAATTTTCTTTGTATGTTCCATCTTCATTTTGAGTAAATAAGGTCTTGCCTGTGTAACTCTTACCTACTTCTTGTGGTAAGCCTTTTACTTCTGTTAATAATGGATAAGGTACTATTTCAAAACCTTTAATCATTCCTGATAAATAAGAATCACCACCAATGGCTGAATAGTTACCTGGATCTATTAACATTCTCATATCGCGATATACTGAATCACTTCGATTTAGATAGTTATCTATTGTTTGTTCATTAATGTTTTTATCAATGCCTAATTGTCCCCTCTCTCCTCCAGTTATCTCTGGTTTTGGTAATGGTTTGAGAGTCTTATTATTAGTATTACTAAATATTAAAAAACTTGCTAAAAATCCTATCAACAAACTTACAATTGATACAATTATTAGTGAAAATAATTTTTTCATAATTTTTCTCCTTTCACATATAACTGTATCGTGATTTAATTTATTATTCTATAACTTTGTGGTTGAAAAAAACTCAACTTTATGTTGAGTTTATTTTGGACAATTATTTTTTAATTCTAATGGTATCTTATATGTTATAACTTTATTATTTTTGTCGGTGGCATTTATTTCTAAATACAAACTGTTGTTATTATAATATTTACAAGTTTTTATGTAATTATCTATATTTAGTTCTACATCTTTTAAATATTCTTCTAAGGTTATTTCCTTACTATTTGATTTACAACTACTTATTATAATATTAGTATTGTTATTTTTTTCATAAAGACTACATTCTATCTTTTTATAAACAGTAGTATCATTACCACCACAATAATTTATATGTGAAATATAAATAGAAGACTTTTTCTTATCATAAGCAATACTTCCTGATACATTAAATTCATTGCATGTTGTTGATAAAGTTTTAAATTTAAAAGTCTTATTATCATTAATATTTTTTACAATTATTATTGTTCCTATTATTATGGCAATGATTGCTATTAATAGAATTGATCCTATTAATATATTTTTATTTCTATTTTTCTTTTTAGTTATAAGGTTTCCATCTAATATATCTTCTATACTGATATTAAAATCTTTACTCATCTGTCTAATTAAGGTTACATCAGGAAGGTTTATACCATTTTCCCATTTACTTACTGCCTGATATGTTACACCATATTTATCAGCAAGTTTTTGCTGTGTCAAATTATTATCTTTTCTTAGTTTTTTAATAAATTTACCAACTTTTTCAGGATTCAAGACTATCACCACACAATTATATTTAAATCATTAAAAATATTATTTTAATTATACTATTTTCTTATTGGCAACACAAGGTTGGCATGCTTTTTATGAATCATTACAACGGTTCTATTCTTATTCCTAAAACGCCATATTTTTCTTGCTTTTCTTTAGTATAAAATTTCTCTAAGACGCTAATTAATTCATCCTTTGTCATTGATTTATCAGACAATACTGAAATATCAAAATCTTTAAACATATCTTCAAATGAATTATATCTTAAAAGTCCAATAACTTTAACCTCGAATGATTCATCTTGATTATCCTCTTTAAGAAATTTAATAGTGTCTCCTATTTTTATTTTTTGTCTCTTCTCATCAAATAATCTAATTTCTATTCTTTTAGTTCCATTTTTAATAAAATCATAATATTTTTGTTGAAGTTTCATTTCATGTTTCATTTTATATTTTTCCTTCCATTTATATTTTTTATAATTTTATAGTTGATTTTTAATCAAATAAATCGGTACTATAACTACCTAAGATTATAGCATAATTTAGTGTTTTTGAATATTTCTTTCATATTTTAAGTTTTTTATATCAAAACAAATATTAAAATGTTATAATGTATAAAAACAGGAGGTTTAAAAAATGAATATTGAAAGAAAAAAAGTTTCATTAGCAAGGGATACTTATGAATGTGTTGGTCTTTCTAGTGATTCTGTAAATGCTCAAATATTTAAAAATAGAATTAAAGAATATATTAGTATGTTGGACGAAATTATCGAAAGTAATTTTGATAAATTAACTAACAAGGAACTTTATGAATTATTAAGTAAAATCTATTGTATATCTTTTGATGAAATGGATTATTTAAAAATGTTATCTAAACATAACAATAAACAATACACATATATACACAAATTACCGACAACTATGGTATTTTCTGATATAGCAACTGAAGGACATGGCAAAGGTTTTGATTGGTGGAATGAGTTCTATCAAGTTTACTATGTCGCTGCAACTAGTGATCAATTTAAATTTGATTATAATAAAACATATTCAAAAAAAGAAATTAAAGAATTATTAGCTGATAAAAGTATTGTTGTTTTAAAATGTGAAAATGAGGCAATTAATGATAATAAAAGTTTTGTTCAGGAGGATTATGAGGCAATTGTACCTTTAGATATAAATAGTGAAAATTATATTGATAATGCACTTGTATTTATTTCGGATAATTATGGTGGCAAATTGATGAGAAAGAAATTAACAAAAAAAGTTGTTTTAAAAGATATTAAAAAAATTATAAATATTTTGAACAATGAAATTGAAGATATTTTTTCTAACGCAAAATCACAGGATCCTTACTATTTAGGAACTTCTGTTATTTGTAAAGAGTGGTTTGACTCATCAGAAGAAAAGGAAAAATATAAAAATATTCAAAAAGAATTATTAAAGCAAATGAAGAAAAATAACAATTAAGTAATATTGAATATAGAATAGTATAAGCTTATGGAGTTTAAAGGAAGTACTATTTTTTTTTATATATGGTGTCATTTTACTTTAGACAAAAAGGCAAGCCATTTTTAGTTTGCCTCTTAAATTATCATTAAATATTTAAATACATTAATCTTTATAATTTAATAACTCTAATTTTAATTGATCATATACTTTAGTTTCAAGTTTTGACTTTTTCTTTAATTTCTCAAATTCACTATTTAAAAGTAGAAACTCATCTCTTGCACTCATGGCATGATCTGATATACACATTTTTCCTATAAAGTTTGAAAACATAAATCTATAAATAAATGCACAAAACTTCTTTTTCTTAACACAGTTTTCATATTCCCCTTTAGGAAGTATTTCATACCCTAGTTTTTTAAGAACATCATAACCTTCAATAATGGCATCCATAATTAATAAAGAATATTCTTTATCTTTCTTTAATAGTTTTAGATTGCCATTTACTTTGTAACTAGCAAATACTAGTGGAAGAACAGCACACGCATGTGTTTTAAGATAATCATTCATTTTATTTTCTATAGTTACTTTTATTTTTGTTTCTTTGAATATAGAATTTATAAACTCATTATTTATGTCTTTTCCATCTACTCTGCCGATTTCAATCTTATTTAAACAAATTGAATCTATATACCCATCATATTTTTTACCGGCAGCCATAAAGAACGCAAAAAGTACATTTTTATTTTTTATATTCATATATTTTTCAACAGACATATTATTGCCTACAAATACTATATTTTTACTCTTATTATTTTCTATTATTGGGATAATACTATCTAGGGAAGAAAATCTTGAAACTACAAATATACAGTCATAAATATCATCTTCTTCTAGTTTTTCTATTACATTAAAATGATCAATAGTTTTTTTACCTAGTTTATGTTTTATAATAAGTCCATTATTTTTTAAGTTTTCGTAAGTTTTATTTCTTGCTAAAATGGTTACATCGTTACCTTTTCTTATAGAGTGAGCTAGGTTTGACCCAAGTACACCAGCTCCAATTATCAATAATCTCATTTTCTACCAAATCCTTTCATATTTATTATATTTACTTTATTTTATCATTTCTAAAGTTATATACAAATGTTATGCATCTGTACTTCTATATGCACTTAAGTTAAGCTCTATAATTTAATTGAATACACTTTCCTTTTTGTTCTTCATTCGTTGTTAATTTTTTTAATAACTTAAGTAAACTTTTCCAAATTGTTCATATGAACAATAGTTTTTCTACTCTTTACCACTACTTTTTTGTTCTGTACTTTTAAAATTTTATCAACATTTTCTATGGTTGTTGGTCTGTGTGCGATTATAATAACTGTAGAATCTTTTAACACCTCACTTATTATATTTTTTATTGTTTGCTCATTTTTAACATCAATGTTTGAGGTTGGTTCATCAAATATATAAATGCTAGTGTCTTTAGCAATAGCCCTTGCAAAAGCAAGCAATTGTTTTTCGCCCTTAGAAAAGGAATTTTCATTAACTATTTCATATATTCCATTCTTAAAATTTGTAACTTTGTTGTAAAGACCAACTAGTTTTAAAATATCTATAATTTTCTCATCAGAAAAATTATTTTCATTATTAACTACAATATTTTTCTTAATTGTGTCATTAAAGACATAAGGGCTTTGCTGGATAAATGATATATTCTTTCTTAGGCTTTCTAATGAAATATCATCAATATTTTTTCCGTCAAATGTAATATTGCCAGAATTAATTTTATAAAAACCCAATATTAAATTAACAATGGTCGTTTTTCCTGCTCCTGTTTCTCCAATAAGAGCTACTCTTTCACCTTCATTTATGGAAAAATTAACATTTTCAAGTATACTCTTTTTATTTGAATACGAAAAAGATACATTTGAAAATTTTATATTACCATATAACTTTTCAGTGTTTTCTCCCTGGTAAATATTTTCTATGTTTTCATCAGTTCCCATTAGTTCATCTATTCTGTGCATTGATATTTTGCCCTTTTGTATATCTTCATAATGATATAACATATTGCCTAGAGGTTCAAAAAATTTATCAATATAGCTTACAACAAGGTATATTACCCCAATATCAATATTAGCAACTTTTCCCTGTAAGCATAAGTATAGTATTAAAGAAATTATAAAATATCTAGTTATTGACCTTACAGGCGTTAAAATACTTTGAGAATCAAAATATTTGGTTGACATACTTAACTCAGCACTACTATAATCTATAAATTTTTGTCTTCTTTCATTTTGAATATTAAAAATATGTGTGGTTTTTATACTTGAAAATGTTTCACCAAAATAATCATTTAAATTTTCAGTTATTTCAATCTCCTTTTTTTTATAATAGGCCATTTTTTTGCCTATTTTAAGTACCGCTATTACTAGAAATATACTAGAAACTATCATTATTATAGCAAAATAGATATTAACAAAACTCATTACTATCAATACCAAAATTAAAAATACGCCAGAACTTAGAAACATAGGTAACGTTCTTCCTATAAATTCACCAATATTTGATATATCTGATGTCATTCTTGTAACCAATGTAGAAATATGCATATTAGAAAATGTATCCATGTTAAAATCCATTATTCTTTTATAAGTAGTTTTTCTTATGTCATATATTAAATCTTGAGTATTCTTAGCTAATATTGTAGATTTTAAAAACTCTAAAATTGCACAAATTAGAGTAGTAATTAAATAAACTGATACAAGAGAAAATAATTTTTGTTTTATATCATGAAAGACTACATCACTTTTAACTAATGCTATTGTTTGTTTTATTATATAAGGCAAAAAGGTATTTATTAAAGAAATTATGATTATGAGTAATATGACTAATAAAAATTTGTACTTATATTTAAGAATTATTTTCTTTAAGTTAATCATTTAATTTTTACCTCCTAATTCCTTTAATTTCTTATCCTCTAATATATATTTTTTATCGGCATTTTTTATATCTTCAATCATATTTGAAATTATAATTAAGGTTATATTTCTATTCTTTGTTATGTTATCTATTACTTTTTTGCGTGTTTTAATATCCAATCCAGTTAGGCCGTCATCAATTATTAATATTTGGGGTTGACTAATAACATTCCTTGATAAAATAAGTCTTTGTTTTTGACCACCTGATATTTTAATGCCGTCCTCGCCAATGTATGTTTCACACTTTTTAGGAAAACTTTTAATTGTTTCTAATAGACTTGAATATTCTAGAGATTTTTCGATTTCTTTTTCTGTATAATTTTTTCCAAGATCTATATTATATTTTATAACATTGTTGTAAATATAATCTTCTTGCATAACATACGATATACTATCATAAAAAGATGTTCTATTTATTTCATTTATATCTATATTATTAAATGATATTTTGCCATCTTCTACTTTATAAAATTTAGCTAAAATATTAGCAAGGGTTGTCTTACCAGACCCTGTATTTCCTAAAATTCCTATAAAACTACCATATGGAATACTTATATTTATATCTTCTAAAATATTATCTGATTCGTTGTTGTATTTAAAGTTTAAGTTTTTAATGTTTATATCAGGTTTTTTCGGCATATTTTTAGTTCCGTCTGAATCTAATTCTATATTATATAATGAATCTATTCTCTTATTAACTATTTTTAATGTATTTACTTTTTTGACTAAATTACCTGTATATACATAGTCAGAAAGTACTTTTTGTATAATTGAGTTAAATGCAACAAAGTCACCTATAGTTATCACTTTTTGAACTACAAGGTATATACCATAAACACAAGCAATAGAAAAACTAATTCCTCTACATACTGTCGAAATAGCATCTATATGAGCAATCACTTTACTATAATCTATGCTCTTTTCTTTTAATGATTTGTTTATATTATTAAACTTGTCTACTACTTCTTTTTCACGAACATATGATTTAATTACAGTAAAGCCACAAAAACCGTCATTTATTTGCTTGGACAAATCCGCCTCTAAATCCTGTTTATCTCTCAATAACTTCTGTGATTTAGCGTTCTGTTTAATTATTAGAAATAAAAATATAGGAAATATGGTGAATACAGATATACTTAATGAAAAATTTACATATTTTATCGAAATAATGAATCCTATTATGGTATACGCTAATACTCTTGTAATTTCTATAAATCCATGTCCTACTATCGACCATATTTCATTTATATCATTTATTATATATGAGACAAATGTTCCTTTGTCGATAGTTTCAAAAAATTTAATATTAGCACTTTCAAGTCGTTGGAGTAAACTAAATAGTACTCCCTGTTTAACCTTTCTACCAGTTGAAAATATTATCCTACGATATAAAAATGTCAATACAAATGAGAGTAATAATATTAAACCTAGCAATACAATTTTATTGATTAAATCAGTACTTACCATTCCAGCATTTTCTAGTATTATATCTAATATTTTTCCAAAAATAACTGGTTCAAGTAATGATAAAATAATATCTGTTATGTACATTAATAGAAATGAGAATAGTCCTATTTTATGTTTTTGTAATTCTATTTTAATTAGTTTATTCATTTTTTACTCCTTTTACTGCCATCAAATAAGTTCTTATATGTTTTAAAAATAAAAAGGTCAATTCCATTAACTTGATCTTTTTATACATATATATTTAGTCTAAAATGATAAGTCATAGTATCAAATATTATGCTTATTTATTTTCTTTGTAACTAGAAACAAATTCATAAAACTCTTCCCAGTTTTTAACTCTTTTTATATTTATCTTTCTGTTATAAGGGGTATCCATTAAAATGGTTGTTATTCCACTAGTAATTAAGTCACTACATATTCTTACAGAATCATCAATCATGATGTCAATGTCATTTTTTAGGCATTCTAATGATTTGGCATGTATGTCATAAGCATCTGTTAAAATTAAATTATCATAATAGATATTATTTTCATCAAGCCACTTTTTAGTCATATTATATGGCTCACTGTATTCTCCATTATCTCTGCCCGTAATAATATAAATTAAGTGTCCATCACTATGAAGTCTATCTATATATTCTTTTGCTTTCTCTTTAACCTTTAATTTCTTAGCAATACCTTCAATATTGTCCTTGTAAAATGAAAGTTCTTCTTCATTACTCCAATCAAACATACCAGTTCGTATGTATTTGGCATTTGGATTTATAATCCCTGTATTTCTTAATTCTTTGTCATGTATTAAATATGTTTCTAATAACATTTCATTAAAGTTTGAAATAACATTATCTATATCAATACCTATTCTCACAACTTACCTCCGCTACTTCTAATCAACTATAGCTAGTATACTATTTTTAATATATTTTAGCAAATATTTCATATTTTCCAATTATACTAAAAAATTAGACTTAGCTTCTTAAATATTATTATTCGAATGAATAAATATATATATATTATCTTATAAGGATAAGTGATTTTATGAATATAATAAATAACAAGACAGTTTCAGTAGCAACTAGTAGCGAATTAAAAGAAGTCTTGGAAAATAATAATGGGTATGAATATATTTATTAAGAAAGTGATATTACTTTAAAAAGTGGTATTACAATAAATTCTAAGAAAAGTAAAGTAATTATTAATGGGACATATCAAAATATCACACATACTTTAACAGGAATGAATAGTTCTAGTGATTCTGACACTATTGTTGCGACTGCTCTTACAAAAGAGATTCAAGTAAAAAATATAAAGATTATAAATCTTAATATAAATGGTATTATATATGTACCTGAGGTGGATAGTTATGATGAGATAGTAACTATTTATGATAATATTACGTTTAATGGAGTCCAATTATCATTTAATCCCTATGGTGTTGTTAAGATAAGTAATTCAGTGATTACTATTGAAAATACTAATGGTATTGAGTGTCAGGAAGTAAGTGAAGCAGAGCGTGTTATAATAGGCGGAAAAACTAATATATCAAGTGATTCAACTAATTTTTCTCTTTTTGCGTTTAGGAGTGATTCAATAAATCCTTCCCTCGTCTTTTTGTGTAAGAGTGATATTATTGTAGCGACATATATTCCAATCTCATTATATCCACATTTTATACTAATGTAGTCCCCTACTATATTAACTAGTGATGAGATAACTGTTGTAATCCAAATCTTGTTGGTTTGATTATTTACTTTTAAAATATTTTTAGGAACATTATCTAGCGCTAGTAATGGCAGCTGAATGGCTTTTAATTTTAGGATTATAGATAATATTTCTCGAGCGTTATTTTCTAGATGATAAATATATGTTATCTGGTTAGAAAATGTGAAAATTAAAATAGAAATTATTATAGCACTCACCAATTCTATTAGCATAGCAGATGTATTAATTTCTTTAGAATCTTTATTCGCCCTAGCTAAAACTATCATATGGGCACTACTGACGCAGGTTTGGATTGTGTTGATGGAATTAGACATTGACTTATCTATTGTAACTAATAAAGTATTAGTAAATTCTACTAATATGTAAGGTAAAACAAAAAGAAATGTCTTTAGAATTTTTTATCAAATATTTTTTTCATACTTACTCCGCTAATATTTTTTAACTATTTATTAAATTAGCATATAAAATTTTAAAAATCCATCTAGATATAAAGATAATTAGTTTGGATATTAATAATTTTATAGTATTAAAAAATATTATGCTTTAAACATAATACCCTTTAATTAAAACGTTTATGGTAGAAAATAAAATATTACTTGTTTTTTTATCACCGGTAATTTCGGTTTTAATTCGTAGATTGGCTGGGGCTGTTATTTCAAATAGGCCTGTATTATTTATAGTTATATCTTTATCACCCTTGGGACCGATATTTCCTTTGGGGTGTTTTTCTAATAATTCCTCATATGTATCGTAACTATCTAATATCTCTATTTTCTTTCCTCTAGGACCAGTTGGTCCTATCATGGGATACATACCTGCATTATATAGTCTTTCTCTTATTATTTTATTTTCGAAAATATTTTTAATCTTATCATCATTCATAAAATCACCTCTTTTTTAGTATTTTATGAAGTTTTTAAATGAATGATTATAGTAATAGAATATATTAGATGAAAAGAGATTCATTTAATAATGGAATTATATCTATAACTGGTTCTTCATATGGATGGGTATCTCTTAGAGCCTTAAGTACTTTTTTGACGTTTTTAATATCACATACAACTTCTAGTCTATCCTCTTCTACAAACTCTAGATGATTACATTTACCAATGTGTGGATTAGCATTGTTATTTGGGATAAATGTTCCAAGACATTTAGTTGATGATGAACAATAAGTATAATTTCCAATAATTCCTGCTCCAGCATTACAAATAGCGTCTCTTAATTTTTGAGTACTGTCTCTTGGAACAGTAACAGCTATTTTTACTTTTTGGATATTTATAGATATATTTTCTTGCATAGCTAATTATCCTCCATTATCCATTCTTGAAGACTTTTTATTTCTTTTCTACAATATGTACAATAACCCTTAGTAGCATCAATAGATGCTCCACAACTAGGACATTTGATAAAGTTTATGCCATCTTTAAGTACAAGGTGTTCTTGGTTATTTTTTTTCATAATATAAGTATCATTGATATATTTTGGAAAAATTTTATTATTTTCAAAATATATTACTCTAATATCAACAGATACTTTTACAAAATAACCATCGTCTTGTTCATAATCATCAAAACTCATGTAATCTAAAATGTCATAATCTACTACATTGTCCTTAGAAAAATATTTTTTTCTAATATCATAATTCAAGTTATTAAAGAATGTTTTCTTATCTATTTTAGTTCTATTCCAAAAGTCAATTTGTCTTTTATTTATTTTATCTTTATAAGATTTAATAGGAGACAAAATGATGTAAGCATCTGCTATATAGAAAAAATAGTATAAAACAAGTGATAAAATTAGGCCATAAATAAATATTTTTAAAATATCATAGTTATTAAAAGTTCTAGAAGTTAATTTTATAAAAACAAAGGATAATATAAGACTTATTATTATATCTATTATGGCAGTAATTATACGATAGGTCTTATTTTTCAAAATCCTATCATAATGGTATTTACTTCCCAAATCTTTATCAACATAGTCTATATTGTAATGTGTTCTACAATATGGGCAACCATCAAGAAAATCTTTTATTTTACCATTCATTCCACAGTTTGGACATTTATAATTTCTATCCTCTTGTTCTTTAGAGATATAAGTATATTCTATTCTAGAATCAAATAGTTTTTCGGTATGAACTAAACTTTTTCCAAGATAATAGTCTTTTTGACATCTTATACCACTTACTATATCGTCGTTATGACTATCATCAGTGTTTCTTTCAAGTATTTTATTTCCAACTATATATTTAGTTTTTATATTTATATTTAATTTATTTAACTTATCTTTATGGTACTTTTCAGAAATTAATGGCATTTTAACACATCCTATCTATTATTGTTATTATTATTGTTGTTATTATTATTGTTGTTATTGTTATTGTTTGATGAGCGGCCATCTGAAGGGGATGATGAAGAGCTTGGTACGTAATGAGGAATTAAGCCTAGATATTCATTGTTCATTTCTACACCATCAATACTTGGATCAATACACTTGGCATTAATTACCTTTTTTATTTGAGAATTATCGTCTGGTATAGATAGACATAAACTACTTTTTCCACCTATTACTCCTCCTTGGGGATTTTCTGTTAAGAAGATATATATTTCATCTAACTCTTCTTTAGACAACTCATAGTATTTTGTTAAATCAATACATCTTTTTGTTCTTATTAACTCTTCATAAGTTTCTGGTTCTTGTTTCATTTTTTTAACTCCTTATCTAGATAATAAAATTCTATATTTTGAAATGGTAAATTTATGGCTTGAATATGATAGTAAGCATTATTTTTTTGCTTAGTATAGTGATAGTCTCTTAAGGACTGTGTAGTAAAGAAAATATTATTGGCATTTTCTAGAGAATAAAGGTCTTTATATTCTTTAATAAAATTAGTGATGTTATAACAATAATATCCTTCTTTATCTGATTTGATGTTATCTAGGACACCCTTATAAATTTGTGATGTCGATAAATGACGCTGTTTCGTTCTGTTTTCATCGCCATAGGTTACTAAATTACCACTTAAAAGCATCATATATAGAGAATTGTTTTCAGGGTAATCACACTGTTCAGAAATTAAGTTTTTCTTCATGTAGATTGTAATCTTATCTTTTGGGGTGATGTAAATAAGTTTTCTTGTTCGTTTTAAAATTTGTGATGAAAGACTATATTCATGATTATTTAACTTTAAAACAAACGAAGTAGGATCATAGATATATTTAAGTTTTTCATCACTCTTAATTATGTCTTCTAAATCTGGATAAAGCAAATTTTTCGTTTTAGGAATATATGGAGCACTACTTTCTTTTCGCATATTATTTACATATTCATATACGGTCTCATCATTTCTTTCGTCTTTTGGATAGTTTCTATCTTTATACATTTGTTGCTGCAACTTACAGGTGTAACTTTTATTAGTTTGGTAGTTATTTTTAACAAATGGGCACCCTGTTTTGCATAAATAAAGATAACCACATTTGATGCATTCTTCATTAAGGCTTTCTTTGTTGTGATTTAGAAAAATTTTTTTACGTGCTGTATCAAGTATTTCTGAAACAGTATTTTTAAAAATATTACCATAATAGTAATCTTTATTTTTTTGTCCTCTTACACAAGAATATATATCACCATTTTTTTCGAGTAAGAAAAATTTTTCCCCACAGTTATCGCAATTTGAACAATATTCTGGTCCGAATTCATCAAACCAAGGTCCATTAACACCGTAGTCTAAGTCGCTTCCATCAAACTCCTCATGCATCTTCTTATAAAACTTTACTTGCTCATCCTCACTAAGATGATGGAGAATACCATTTGAATTATAATCGAAGCCTATCATGAAATTAAAGTCATTCATATCTAAGCAAGTATTTTTATGTAAGAATTTAAGATCTTTTATTATTTCATCTATATGTTCATAATGCTCTTTAAAGATAGTTGAAGATACTTTTTTCTTGTTGGGTATATCTTTTAACAAAGCAATATTTTCTAATATTTTATCAAGAGTTTTTTTATTACCTTTGGTTACCCTATATTCATCATGAAGGGATAGTGGTAAATCAAGACTACCAGATATAGAAACATTGAATTCTTTAATAGTATCCATATGTTTAGAAAGGTCATATATATTTGTTTTAATGTGTGGTCTTCCTATTTTAAAGCCATTTTCACTTATTATTTTTTTATTGTCATTATAATATGTAGCAATGAACTCAATAAGATCATGGAACTCTGCTTTAGAAAGAGTTGTAACTTCTCCACCATGTAGTGAGATATTAAATGGGATAACATTTGACTCTTTAAACTTTTTAATGGCATATTTTAGAGTTTCAAGGGAGTTAAATTCTTGCCAATTATCTTTTGTATTATCTTCTAAATAGCAGTATTTGCAATTCATATTGCAGGCCATAGTCGGAACATATAATAAGTGTATAAATTTGTTTTCCATTGTTGGTCCCTCCTATTTAATTATAATATAGTCTTATTGAAATTGCAGATGTTCTTCTAAACATTTCCTCTCCAGATATTTCAACGGCTAAATTTTCATTTATTACTTTATATGGTACTGCTTGAGATAAAGTAAATGTTAATTCACCATTAGGGCCACTATACTTAATGTTAAACTCATTTCCGCCATTTAAGACATTAACACTATCTATTTTTAAAGTTACATTTTCTACGTTAACTGTTGGATAACTTTTTCCTATTTTAGTTTCTACACCTTGATATAAATAATCAAAGGTATCGTATTTATATTTGCCAGAATCTATAAGGTGTCCATAATTTATTTCACCAAAGTAATTTATGTTAGTCGGACTATCTTTAAAGGCCCTTTCATTAACAGATATATTTTTAGGGATAGTTATGGAATAAAGACTATTGCATTCTCTAAATGCAGATGAGCCAATTTCATTTAGCTTACTGTTAGGAGTTAACTCTACATTAGCAAGAGATGATGCCCCAAAGAAAGCGTGTCCCCCTATTCTTTCTACATTATCAGGTATTCTTATTTCACTTAAAGAAGTACAATACTCAAAAGAGTTTCCTCTTATTTCTGTTAGATTTTCTGATAACTCAACTTTAGATAATGAGCTGGCATGAGAAAATGTTTCTCCTCCCATATATGTTAGTGTATCAGGTAGAGATATTTCAGTTAAGGAAGTACAATTAGAAAATGCTCCTCCACCTAAGTATTCTAATTTATTAGGTAATGTAATGTTTTTTAAATGTTTATCATTTTTAAACGCTTGACCTCTTATTTCAGTAATAGTGTCTGGAAGGCTAACCTTCTTTAAAAAATACATATTGGAGAATGTATTACCACGAAGTCCAACAACATTTTCTTTCTTATATGTTTCTGGAATGCTAGCAGTAGTAAAATTGGTTAAACCAAAAGTATAAAATCTAACGTTATATCCACCATTAGTTTTTTCATACATTATTCTTGGATCTTTAAAGATAAGTAAAGATAACAAGAAAGCCGCAAAAATCATTAGAGGTCTTACCTTCTTCAAGTTGTCCTCGACAATACTATTTTTAGCACTCATAACTATATTGGATATTTTCTCTCCTGGTCTTCCTTTAATCTCTTTTTTTAAATAAGTCATAAAATCATATCTTTTGGTATATTTATAATATATGAACAAAATTATTAATCCTATGATATAAGTCTTCATTGGAAAATGAAAAAATATTAAGGAAATATATACAAACACTAAAACGGTAAAGATAATAGTAAAAATATTTTTTCTTTTTAAAATATCACTTGTTACTATTTTTTTATCTGGCTCAATGCCTGCTTTTTTTAGTTCTTGATCAATGAATTTATTTAATAATTCCTCTTCAGAATTATTATAAATTGGATTAAAATTATTAGGAGTAACAACCACTTTTGTTACTGGTGGTACCGGTAGTGGTTCATTTGTAGTACTAGCTATTTCCTTTCCACATTTTGGACAAAACTTATATGGTCCTTTTAGTTCAGCACCACACTGGCTACACTTTTTGCATGTTGCATCTAATTGTTCAATAGGCGTTTGTTCTGTAATATTATTATTCATAAGTTTTTACTTCTTCCTTTCTACTAAAAAACTTTGGTACTATTATAAAATATTATTATCTCTATTTTATTATAACAAACTTTTATATTTTTTTATAAATTATTTACTATTATTTTTATATTATATATAATTAGTTTAGTAGAAAGGATTGAGGAATATGGAATTTCAAGATATGAATATTTTATTTATTGTAATATTTTCGGTAATTATACTAACTTCTATTGGAATATTTATAGTCGTAATTGCTTCTATTTTTAGTCCTAAATTCCAGGGCAAAATGATGGGAAAACAAATTAAGGCTACCAAGTATATGATTGATGAGACCAAGGATGATATCGAAAATATAGCTACGACAATTGGAAATGTGGGGATTAATTCCAAGAAAAAAATTTATGATGAGAATTATGACAATCTTCGAGATATGGCAACAAAGAAAGCCAATATTCATAAAGAAGAAGTAGAAATTACTACAAAAGCAATAAAAGATGGATTAAGTGATAATAAAATGTATTGTAAACATTGTGGTGATTTAATAGATAGTGATTCAGAATTTTGTAAACACTGTGGAAAAAGGCAATAAAAAGACATGTGATTTTAAAATCATATGTCTTTTTAGTTTTATTCCATAAATGAACTAGGATGATATGATGTTATTCCTAGGCTTTCAGCTTTTCTTAAAGCATCAAGTCTATCATCAACGAAAACTACATCTTTAATATTAATATTATAATGTTTACAGTAAGCTAATATAACATCAGGTTTTAACATGGTGTTAGATATAAAAATAATATTTTCTCTTTTTATATTTGGATAGTTCTCATTTAACCACTTATATTTTTGATTTATCTCATTATTAGTTACAATTGTGCCTAGAATAAATGCCTTATTAGGATCTAAGTTGTTAATTAGACGTTGCATTGTTTTTAATGGTCTAGCATGGTAAAATAAGTCTCCAAAAAGAAGATTATCAAGAGATTGACAACCTAAGTCATAACAGCCACCCTCATATAATTTATCATTAAACCTATATTCTGAAAGTGTTCCATCAACATCAAAGAACACATACTTATCTTTTAATTTATTAATCATCTTCTACTCCTTATCTCAATTAATTTAAATATATCTCTTCTATAATACTACCAGAAATATCCTTTAAAGTAATCTTTTCGCTATCCATAATAATATAAGAATGGCGAGTATTATTCTTAGGTAGAGAAAGGGAACCTGGATTAGCAAAAATTAAGTTATTCTTTTTTCTAATAAAACCAGTATGGAAATGACCATAGAACATAATATCAAACTTCTCATCAGGTAGAACATCTTGATTATATTTATCGCCATGAGTAAAATAAATTCTTTTGTTATTGATAGTAAGAAGTAGATGATCATGAAAATTAAAATCAGATATAGTCTCATCTACTAAAGCATCACAGTTTCCCCTTACAACCTTTAATTTTTCCTTTAAACTATTTAAAATATTACAAACATCCATAGGACTATAGTCTTTAGGTAGAGGATTCCTTGGGCCATGATAATATAGGTCTCCAAGAATAATTATTTCGTCAGCTTTCTCTAATTTAAATATTTCAGGAATCATCTTAGCATAATATGATGATCCATGAATATCAGATATAATTAATAATTTCATATAAATTCTCCTTAAGTATATTATACATTAAAAAAAAGAGATTTAAAGTAAAATCCCTTCATTTTAATTAATAGCGTTACCGTTTACATATAACTTGTAACCATTAAAATCAATATTAGAATAAGTAGTATCTTCATCTGTTAAGCTAGTAACATAACTATCTCCAGTTAATTTTACTTTAGATGACTTATCTAGAGTTAACTTAATACTTTTGGCTGTTTTATCTTTATTAATTGTTTCTTCGTATGAAGATGAATTTTTTAGAGAAAATTCTAAAGTAGAAATAGAGTCAACAACAATATTGCCTTTTACTTTTTGGAAGAGAAAGAATTTAACTGAATATTTACTCTCGCAACTAACTCTTCAATATGAAATGGTTTCGTTATGTAATCATTCGCACCATTTTGTAATCCTTCTAACTTATCATCTAGCGTAGATGTAGCGGTAAGCATTATAACTTTACTTGCAATTTCTTCTTCACGCATCTTCTCCATCGCCAGAGATATCTATAACATATTTTTCTTTTCCTAAACTTTTTCTTATAACATCCGCTAAATTAAATTCATCTTCAACAATCAAAATACGCATATTCTTCACTAACTTAATTTAATAATACTTTTATTAAATAAACATTAAATAATTTAATTTTCTTTATGTACTAAATTATACATTCTTAAAAGTAGTTCTTTATTAGAATCATTATTTTTACCAGTGAGTTCTGTATCAAGGTCAAAAAATGTTTCTTGTTGTTCTAATTTTTCTTTGGTAAAATCTTTTAATAATTTGTCATGTTCTTTTCTTAATTTATTTATGGCTTCTCTACTTTGACGTAGGACGCCATCTTCCCACCACGCTAACATAGTTTGAGCTACATCTTCTTTTGGCTTAAATGCATCTTCCATCATAGACTTATATCCAGAAATAAAAGATTGGGTGGCTTTTACACTTTTTAGCTTTTGTGCTTTAGAAATAATAATAGCGTACTCTATTCTTAAAGCCTCATTGAACTCTTCTTCTGTAAAATCTTTACCTAAAAGATTAGCTGTATACCTTTCAATTAAAGAACTAAGTTTTCCTAGTTCAACACCTGTTTTATAAAATAGATTTCCATTTAAAATATAGGTTTGAATATCTAGTGGTAAATTAGTGAATGCTAAAGCATCTTTTAAAACATTACTACTAAATTTATGCTTATTTTGAGAGATAAAATCTTTTTGATCATGCCATTTACCAGTAGAAAGTCCCAAATAAAAGCACTCTATAATCGCAATAGCTCGCTCTTCTATACGTGGTTCAGAATGAATGTTTTCATCTAATTGAATAGATAATATTTCTTCACTTGTTTTAGCATTATGAACTTTAGTATTTATTTTAGAGTCCACTATATTATCATCTTTTATAATCTTCTTAATAGCTTTTAATCTTGTATGTCCCGCCACTACGACATAATACTTTTCACTTAAAGAAGGATAAGTACTATAGTCGATATTTTCTTTCCATATTTTATTTATAAAATTTATATGATTAATAAAACTTTCTTTATCTAAAATTACTATATCTATAGGATTTATTAGTCCATTACTTCTAATAGAATCTACAAGTTCTTCTATCTTAGCATTTTTAATTTTTCTTACTTGTGGAAGAGTTATTAATTTATCTACATCTACATTGATATAATTATATTCACCAAAAATCATATTTTCACCCCTAAATTAATACAGCTATATTTTAACAAAATACTTCTAATAAGTCAAAGAATCCAGTTATAGTAAATAGTGTAAAATAGTTTTGAAAAAAGACAAAAAGAGAAATATCTGTTAAAATTACTGTTTCTAATATTCTGGTAGTGTTATTACAAATTTATTTTGAATAAATAATGGGGCAAATAATAATAACAAGCATAATAATAGACCATCAATTTTTCTCTTAGGAGTTGCTTTTCTATACAGAAAATAAATGGAAATTTTAGTATCATGTAACATGCTAAAGAAATTCTTTTATTTTCTTTATGTAAATCTATTATATTCATTTGATGATTACCGAAGATTGTATAATAAATTCCTTATCTGTATTGTAACAAGAAGTATATATTATAGCTTCAAATTTATTTTCTCCCAAATCGCATCATCTTCTTTGGTGAGCTGCTAAATCAAACATATGAAATGATTGACTAGATTTTTCATTTTCATATCTTTTGAAATTGAATTTATCTAGTATGTTACTCAGACAAAGCGTACATGCTAGATAAATTGCCTGAAAATTATAATCTTCCTAAGTCTTTACTATATGTATCAAAAGTTAGTTTGCTATTAAAAGAATTCTTTAGATTTTTAGTAGATAAATGTCTATCGTATATTATGCTGATGACTAGTAACTATTATTTTAATCTATGCTATAGAAATGAAAACTATTGATACTCCATTCATTTTTGTATTTGACTATATTGTGATTCTCTATTGTCTATTAATTCAGTGTCATAATAACTGCAACCAGTCAGTCCAAAGATAACAATCACACATATAAAAATAATTAAAATTACATTTTTCATATCTAACCTTCCATCATTATTTTTACTTATAATATAACATAAAAAGAAGCAAATTTTATAAAAAATCTGCTCTTTTATTAATTATTCTCAAGTATTATTTGACCATCTATGATTGGAATATTTGGGAAACTTGCATCCATTAACGTAAAGTTTCTAATAGGTGCTTCTGGATTTGTTATTTCAACTGTTTCTGATTCCTCAGTCATTGTGATTGATTTAACTGTATCATCAAATGTATGTCCGCCGTCGCCAGATATTTGCTTATAATATATTTTATTACTTCCTGAGGCGGCAAACGGAACGTTATTAAATACGGCATTTCCATCATCATTAGTTGAAATTTCTGGTCCATTTATTGTTCCCGTACTATCAGTTCTTACAAATTTTGCACCAATAATTTGTACTCCAGTGTCTGGATCTCCTGTATCTGTTACATGAAGTGTTAAAGTTCCTTTAGCACTTATTGTAAAAGCGTATGTATCTGTTTCATCTATAATGGTAATACTGCTTGGACTAAGTGTTGAAGGGTCATAACCTCCAGCTACAGCAGTCGCGTTATACGTTCCTGTAACAAGTTCAATACTTCCTTTACCATTTGTTATTGGAATTGTATGTCTTGCCATAATATCATCTTACCTCCTTCTATTTTGATATTTGGATAATTCTTATCCATTAGCATAATTGTAACAAGATGTTTTCTTTCTTTATTATTATCAATATTTACACAATATATTTTATCTTTTCGTGCAATTAGTGGTACTATTATAATTATATTCGAATATATAATTAAGTTATATAGCTCATTATCACATATTGGAATTTTTATTTTTCCTAAGTTATTTGTTATTCCCTTAAAAACAATCTTATTACAGTTGTCTTTTAACATAATTTTTAAACTATTTTGACTCACATTCTTATCACTGTAAAGGTTAATATAAATATAATCTTTTTTCATAATTCACCTCATTACAATATATTTTATGAATTAATTTACTTTTTTATAAAGACATTATTCCTCTATACTCCAAATTATCATAGTAGAATAGTCTTCATCTTCCAGTAAATCTTTAGTAGGACTAATTAATAGACCCTTATCAGTAGAAAATGTAATATTACTTACTCCAACAATTCCATTGTTAGTACTTGATTCATACACTAATTTTTTATTTGTTGTTAATTTAAAGGATTCATTATCAAACTTTTTAAATAGCAATGAGTCTATTAATACTTTTCCACTGCTATCTATCATAGGGTTTGTAAAATTTATATATAATTTCCAATTTGTACTGTTTACTCTGCTATCAATCACTGTTATTACTGTTTTATTTTTTTTATGTAAAACAATAGGATTACTGGATAGTGGTGTCATACTAAAGGGAATATTTTCTGTTACTTTTAAAAGAGTTAATTCTCCCATAAACGGAACAGTTACTTTTCTTTCGGTATAACAACTATTTAAACAAGATGTTACTTTAACCCTTGTATTATCAGGAACAATAGCATCAATATTTACTTCAAATAAACCATCTTTATCTGCTGTTGCAGTAAAAGCTTTATTACTATATTCTATTTTAACATTTGCATATGGTATTGTATGACCTGAGATGGAATTTATAGAATCTGTAATTGGATGAATGTTTATTTTTAGCATTCCTATTGTTAATATCTTTATACCTTGAAGTGTAAAACTATTTATATCTGTTGAAGAAATTAATTCGCTATCTGTAAAATTATGGGATGTAATAGTAGTACTATCTTTATTAAATATTCCAGTTATTTCTGCTGGTGTATCTTCCTTGTACCAATAAAAAGCTGGTGTATCATCCAGTGTACAAGCATTTAAATAATCTAAAGCATATATCCACATATTTATTCTACTAAATTTGAAGGAAAACTCAACAGGATTATTAGTATATACCACATTAGCATTTTTGGTATAAATATTTATGTATTTTGGATTATCTAATATAAATTTTTGATTAGAACCTTTAAAATAAATGTTATAATTATCGGTTGGAGTATTCATATATGTATTAATTACTGATAAACTTGCACCTTCTAAAACTTTTAAGTCTCCGAATATATTCCACATTGGAACTCTTTGATGACTTTTTTCGATAAATGTAAAATTGGCCATTTCTTCTATTAAAACGTTTCTAGCACCGTGTGTAGTCGTTATTGCAAAACCGTTTCCGGTAGTTAAAAGAAATTCTGATCCATGTCCAACTGTTAAGTCAAGTCTATTTGTTCCATTCATAAGTTCCTTATTAGTAGTAATATTTACATTACTATTCGGAACTATTTTTATATACGATGGTATGACATCATTAAAAAAGAATACTGGGTTTGTATTAGAATTACTTGTAATTGTAGTATTTCCTCCAATTAAAATTCTATTAGAATCACAAACTTTTTTTACGGTAACACCATTCGTATCACTACCAGATATAAGTGAATCAATTATTTTGGTTATACCATAATAATTACAAGAAAGTTCTACACCACTAAAATTAATATTATTATATTCAACACTCAAATTGGAATAATTAGGATGTGATGGAACATAAACTATACCATATGTATGTGAACTAATTATGTTCATATTTTTTAAAGTAATTTTTCTATTTGAAGTACTAGCTTCTATTACATCAGATGATTCATTTAAATTATTTGTATATGTATATTTAACATTATTATATGTTCCATCTATTATTAAATTCGTTTTATTAGCATTTATTGTAAAGCCACTTGTAAGAGTAATATCATTGCCTAAATAAATATAATTGTAGTCATTTTCTTCACTTAATGCTTTTTTGAACTCTTCGCTATTATTCACTACAACAGTATTATCATCTATTATTTGCATATTATCACTTTCCTTTATATAATTTATTCTTTAAGTGAAATTTAGATTAATTAATTTATAACAATTACTTTGAAAAAAAATAATTGATACTATTACTAATGTATTTTGATAACGCTAAGCATAGCGTTTGTACTTCCATTAAATTTTATATTCACTGTTTTTGATGCCTTAGCATTTAAAGTTATAAGGTCATCACTTTGTAAAGATATAATAGTTGAACCACTTATACTATTTATCATCTGGGCTTGAAACTCACTTGTTGTATTTGTTGCTGGTTGAAGTAAACCATTTGCTCTAACTGACATAGTTATAGAACATTCTTCATTGGGTGCTCCACACAATAGATAAGATACAAGATAAACCCCAGTTTCTCTTATCTTAATTGAATTATCATCAGGATACTCTGTAAATAGTGCAGTACCTTTTTCAGGTAGAGGAATTACTGTATCAGTACCTTGTGATACACTTAACTGTGTATCTGTCATTGAATATCTTATTCCATATGAAGATATAAATCCTGTGCCCGGAGGTCCTTGTGGGCCTATTGGTCCAATATCGCCTGTATCACCTTTTTCTCCCTTTGGTATAAGAAATGCTAAATGATGAACCCAATTTTCAAAAGTATCCATAACTTGTGCTGGTTCCCCCGGTTCGAGTGTTTCTGTTTCATCTATCGCAATATGTTCAGTTCTACCTATTTCTCCTGGGAGACCTCTTGGTCCAATATCGCCTGTATCACCTTTTTCTCCCTTAGGAATTTTAAAATCTAATATTACATCTGTAGTTGTCCCTACATTCTGTACTTGTGCTTCTTTGTCAGATTCGAGTGTTTCAGTTTTTCCAACCTTTATAGTTGCTGGTCCTTGCTCTCCCTGTGGACCAGCAGGTCCCCTTTCACCAGTTTCACCTTTTTCCCCTTTTATACCTTGTTCTCCTTGAGGGCCAATGTCACCCTTTTCTCCTTTATTTCCTTTAGGAATACTAAACTTTAGAATCAAATCTTCGGCAGTTCCAATGTTTTCAACACTAGCATTACTATCCGGCATAACGGTTTCTGTTAATCCCACAGAAATACTTGCAGGTCCTTGAGGTCCACGTGCTCCTGTTTTTCCTGGTTCGCCTTGTTCTCCTTTTGGCCCCTGAATGTAGCAATATTTGATTTTGGAATTCTTTTCATCTAGCTTTCTTTTTATGTTTTCATAATTGTCATTACAATTACACCCACTCATTTATTTACCTCCTAATTAATATTCTTTATAATATAATTTATGATAAATGAGTGCTTTTTGATAATAGATTTAAGATTATTACAAAAGCATCAATAACAATAGTATTTATTGATGCTTTATTGTAAAATATAACATTTCTCTAATTATCCTATTTTTGCTACAGTTAGTGTAGCATTTGTAGTTTCGTCGAATGACATTGTTATGTTATCTGTTGCTCTAACATTTAAGGTAATAATACTATTAGCGGGTAATGCTGCTATTATGGTGTTACTAATATTTGATTTATATGTTGCTTCGAAATTAGCATTTATATCACTGCCTGGCACTATTTTATTTTCATTCATAACAGATAAGGTTAAAGTGCAATCCCTGTCAGTAATGCCACTAAGAAAATATGAAATGATATAAAATCCACTTTCATTAATTTTTATGGCATTATCAACTTGATAGTCAGTATTTTTATTTGGCCCCACTTCATTGAATGAAATGATAGTATCAGCTAGTTTTGCGAGTTCAATTTGCTGATTGGATGTTAAGAATCTCATCCCATATGCAGGAGGAATTGTTATTAAGCTACTTTCTCCTTTTTCACCCTTATCACCTTTTAGGCCTTTTGGAATCTTAAAATTAAGAATGAGATCATTTTCAGTTCCAACATTTTCAACTGCAGCTTCTTGATTTGATTCTACAGTTTGTGTTTCTCCAATCTTGATAGTTGTTGGACCACTCCTACCCCGCGGTCCCTGTGGGCCTTGAATGTAACAGTACTTTACTTTTGAATGAATATTATTCATTTCTTTACAGCATTTGTTGAAAGAGCAATCATTTGCCTTATTGTCCATATTTTTCTCCTTTCGTGTTATCTTATGTATTTAAAAGAAAAAATGAAACGGCAAACATTTAGTCAAAATACAATTGATCTTTACTATAATTAAGATTTTTATGTATACAAAGTTAAATCTTCCCATAATAAAATGGGAAGATTTACTAATTTTTGTTATATTCCTCTACCTAAATATTCAATATTAATTGTAACTAAAGAATTAACAAAGTAAGATTTTGAATTAATATCTTTTATATCTGGGCTATTCAAATAGAATTCTTTTTTACCTAGATTTATAATCTCAAACGTATTGTCTGTGTTATTTATAGACAATATTCCTTCGGCTACTATTTGAGAAGCATATTTATTTTGTCTCCATTCACTAGAGCCTATATATATTTCATCTGTATCTACTAATCTAAGTCCAAATGATATAAAATCATTTTTAGAATCAAAATTAGGGTTTGTAGGATAAATTGAAGCTGACAAAATAATTGAAATTTTGTAGTAACCTATATTGTTAAATTTTAAGGTGTTCTCATTTTTATTTAATGTAATAATATTGTCTGTATCTATTTCCACTCTGTTTATCGGAATTCTTTTACCTGATGATATGTTTACTCCTTCTGTTATAGTGCCATCATTATATGTAACTAAATATGCCCTTTTTATAGATAATGGTCCACTAGGTCCTATAGGTCCTTGTGGACCCCTTGGTCCTTCCTTTCCCCTTGGACCTTGCGGGCCTTGAATATAACAAGAATTACATTTTTTTATATGCTCTGTAGACATTCAGTTAACCACTCCCATTATATAATATTACTTAAAGAAAAAAAAAATACCTTAAAAATTAATTTTATATTATTTTACTTTATAATATGTTAAAAATTCATATCATACTCTAAATAACTAAAAACAGAAGTATAATCATTTTTGATATTTTTCTATTACATTGTACACGTCCCAATGCTGTATTCAATAAATAAAATTTATTTTGGAACTAATTATCAGATAGAATGACTTTTGTCAAACATTTTAATTTTTATAAAAATGTTATATAAATAAGGTGTCATATTACTAGTTGCCTACGAATTCATTGATATTTTTATTAATCTTTTCTATTAATTTTCCGATATGAAATCCATCTGTAAAACCATGATGAGACATGATCATTAGATTAACAAAGCACTTATTATCTGTTAGTTCAAATTTATCCCAAATAAGCTGAGGAATAGTAATATTTTTATCAAATGGTGGAACTAAACTTGAAAAGTGATACCAAGGTGAGCATGATACCCAAAGTTCTCCCCCTTCTTTTTTGATAGATTTATTAGTTATTAAAAATTCTTCTTCTGTTTTTTTGAACTCGTTAATAAAGTCCTTATAGTTATCCTTTATAGAACAAGTAAAATAACCAATATTTCCATCTTTAAACATTTGGGTAAAACCAATATTTAATTTATCATATTTATATATTTTGCCATTTTCATAACGATATTTGAATTCTTCTATCTCATTCATAGCTGAACCAAAAACATACGCAATAGTTGCATAATGGTATTTATGTATTTTGCAATAATCATAGATATTCGTTATATCTATTTTTGTCGTGACAATACAAAGGGATTACTTCTCTTATGATAATAATCAAATAAATCTTGTCTACAATAATCTTTTATTTCTTCTTTCATAATAACTCCAATATTTTTTATATTTTTAGATAAAACAAATTAAAAAGAAGCATTGCTTCTTAATAAATCATCTTACTTTTTAAAACCTCTATTACTGGTCGTACTCCTAATTCATTACCTGTTGTAACACTACTCGTTGGTAAATAACCAAGCCTTCTACTAGTAGCCATTATTCTATAAGCATAATATGGTGATGAATTCTCTTGATTTTCAAGCCAATAGCCGGTAAGAAAATTGGTACTAGCATGATAATTTGTGTTTTCCAACATGAATGTACATTTTGAATCTAGTACACCATTAGTTGTAATTGATGACCCGCAGGCAGTTTTTATTTCTTGAATTGTTAATAATCTTGCGGCAAATCCTGAATAACTAAACGATGAAACTACTGTAGTACCAGACTCATCTTTAATTGTTCTTGTAGTGCTGTTTAAGGTTACTTTTGTCCATTTAGTAGTTCTAGGCATATAGTTTTTAGCTACAGTTGGTCCTGATTTAATATTATTGCCTGTATTATATGTCGCTGTCTGATTCGCTGATGCATCACCATTGGAGTTTGTATTATTATAATATATGAGAACAGCTCTGGAACTGTTAGTACTTAGATTACCAATATAATAAAATCTTTCTGTTGCTGAATCATATACTCCATCATTATTTACATCACAGTCAAAAGCATCACCTACACTAAGTGCTCCTGTAGTTCCTAATTTTCCGTATGTTATCGTTTTTGTTTTCTTACTACCACTTGCTGAATAGCCGGCGGCATAACAGCCACCACTACTTAAAGTACATGTTTCTGTATGAAGAGTGGTTGCCCTCTGACAAATTCTGTCAAATCCAGTAACTGTAATATTTGAAAAGCTTGAATTTAATGTGCTAGATAAATAGGCATAGCCAATTCCTATACATAGAAAGAGAATAATAATTACTGATAAATAATGTTTTTGTCTTTTTTTCATTCATATTCTCCTTTATTAATATATCATATCTGATTTTAACACTTCTATTACTGGACGCACTCCACATAAGCTAGTAGTTGAAGTTCCATCTTTTGGTATTGCCGAAAGTAATGTACCGTTAGGGTTTTGAATTGCAAAAATTTGTTTACTATTGGCATTAGTATATGTTGTATTCAGCCAAATACAACTAGCTGCCGATCCACCAAAATTTTCCCAGAAAAATGAGTTATCAGTTATTTTTCGAAATTCTTGATATGTTAACAATCTAGCAGCAGTAGTATAAGTATATTTAGGTAGATTGTGGGTAACAGAAGTAGTAGAACTAGTTTGTTCTGTGACTGTTGTCCCACCTTCATAATTATAAATTTGTGCAGTTCTAACAATAAGTCCAACCCTTGGCCATGCACTTCTTGTTGGTAATTGGTTTACAGCTGTAATTGGCCCACTGTATATATTACCATTTGCATAGTATTGGCTTCTATTATTAAGGCTAACACCAGTTGATGAACTATTACCATAGTATACTAAAACTGCTGTATTTTGATATGTTGTTAAGTCTGTTACATAATAAAATCTTTCTGTCGCTGAATCATATACACCATCACCATTTACATCACAATCAAATGCATCACCACTAGCTAATGTACCTGTCGTTCCTATTTGTCCGAAATTAACTGTTGTAGAACCAACTGTTCCAGAGTGAAGTGTTGTTGCTCTTTTACATAGTTTAGCTCTTGCTACCCCTGTACCTTTATCTTGAACATAATTTAATTTAAATGTCATGGTTCCTATTGATTGGCTTGTAGATGGAGCATTTGATTTATTATCATTATATTTTATGGATATTCTTAGAGTTTCAAAACTACCTGCTTTTAAAAGATCATTTTGTTTTATTGGTCTATTAAAAGCATATGTAACATTATAACTTAAATATTGTTGTTGTGCTGGCGATAGACCTGATTTTACTAGGCTAGATAAATTGGCATCTATTGTTCCACCATTTACAACATTTACATATACTTCATATTCTGATCCTGGTGATGATAGTGTTATTCCTGACACCGTTAAGGTAGTATTATTATCACTTAATGTGGCACTAGCAGCACCAACACTGTTCCCGCCCTTTGTAACATTTGCAAAATGTACATCCCATTTAGCTGACGTTATTTGTGTTGTACCATTAATACTAATAGTAGACGTCAAAGCAGCATAGCCTACACCTATGCTTGCAAAAAGAATTAAGATAATAACGAAATAGAAATGATTTCTTCTTATTCTTCTTCTCACACTTTTCCCTCCTACTATTAAACTCATTATTATAATACCCTATTATCTACGATATTATCATTATACTTTTTTTTACAATTTTTTTCAATATTTTTAGATAATATAATTACCATTATTAATATAAAATTTTAAAGCAACATGATTTATTTCTATGCTGCTTTTTTTAGTTAAAAAATTAATAACTTATTCTTGACTTTGGAACTTCTATAACTGGCATAACTGATGCTGTTAAAGAGGTTACATCATCATCCCTAATTTGATTATATCCTAAGGACGGTGCGAATAAATATAGAGCATTACTTTGTGTCTTTGGTGTTTCTAACCAAATAACGCCAGTAATTGGGCAGTTACTTTCATTTGCACATGATTCAACTTCACTTAATGAAGGTAATCTTGCTGCATAGCCAGAATAATTAAAGCCTTTAATAATAAAATCACTATCTTGGGATTTAATATCCCTTATGGCTTTAGTCAAGCTAACATTTGGCCACTCAGAAATTGTTGGTAAATATTTACTTGCTATGGTAGGACCATTTAATGTATTTGTTTTACTGTAAGCCACGTAATCGGACGATGTAACATTATTATAAATTAAAACTGCTGAAGTAGAATCGGAATCTAAATCTTTAAGATAATAAAATATTTCTGTTGATTCGTTATATGTTCCATCACCATTTACATCACAATATAACTTGTCACCTAACATTAAATCTTCACTAGTCGCGGTGTTATCCCTTATACAAAGAATGCTTGGTTTGGCTCTTTCCTTGGCAGTTGAATCTGCTTGGACATATACAAATGTTGCGGTTAAATTAAGTGTTTCTGCTGATGAAGGTAAATCTGTTGCTGACAAATCATCTTTAAATCTTACTCTTACCCTTATTGTTTCACTTGTGCCTTTTTTTAAATAATCTTTTGTTGAGATAGTTGCACCATCACTATAAGTTACTGTGTAGGTTAAATACTTTTGTTGATCTGTTGTTAAGGAAGTAGCTGAAAATCCCGATAACATAGCATCTATTGTACCTTTATTTACAGCATCCACTGTGAATTCATAACTATCACCTGGTTTGCTTAAAGTGATATTAAACGATACTTTTGTTTTAGTAGAATCAATTGTAGGTGCTGTTGTTACTGCACTAGCACCATTACCTACTATTACTAAATTTTCAAAATGAATATCCCAACTATTTTTAGAAAGTGTACCTTTACCAGTAATACTAAGAGTAGTTGATAATGCAGCGTAACCGACTGTTACACTAGCAAAAACGAAGAAAACAAAATATAATAATGGCTTATTAACTTTTCTTCTGATTTTCTTCATTTTATCACCTCTCTTAGTACCTAGCTTAAACTTTTATAATGTTTCTATTTGACTTTCATCAATTACTTTAGTTTTCTTCTTTATTGGAGATACCCTAAAAGATTTCATGTTGCTTAATTTTATAATTGTTGTTCTTTCTATATCTGCTAGAAGACTTTCATCAATATCAGCATGTTTTTCATATTCAGCTATTATTAATTCCAATGGTGATTCTACTTCATCATTCTTCTTTAATATGTAAATACATGCTTCAGTATTATCTAGTAATACAAATGAACAAGAATCTTCTCCTTCAATCATATAATAAATAGGTTTTCTTAACTCTAATTGAGCATCCATCAAATCTTCTAAATTAGTTACTCTAATAATATTTTTCCCACTTAATTTTGGAAAGTTATAACTTTGTACTAGAATAGCATCATAATTTTTTAATATCTTTCTTAGAGTACTTTTATAAATAGATTCCTCACTTCTTGTATTTCTAATAAATACAATTAAGAATATTAAAGTTACTAAACTTATTGCTCCAAAGACTATGGCATATGTCATTAAATCTTTAGAAAACATATAATATGTTAATCCTAATGCTCCTATTAATACTAATACTATTAATATTATCTTTACTTCTCTTTTCATCCTTTTTTCTCCTTACTCATAAATTCTGATAAATATACACTTGGATAAGCTATATATGGCACATCAAATTTTACTATTCCTTTGACATCTTTTATAGTTAAATCCATATAATCTGGTGTATTATTAGCATCACCTTTTGTACGATAATAAACTTTATTATCTTTTTTTTCAATCTGTATTAATCTATGTACGTATACTTTATTTCCTGATTTGAAGGCTATTACCTGTCCTACTTTTAATTCTTTAGCGCTTTTTATTTTATGTATTATAACGGCATCCCCTTTTTTTATTTTAGGATACATGGAACCTGATCCTACTCCTATTAGGTAATATGGGAAGAATCCTGAAACTAAACATACTAATACTACAATGAATGCTACTACTGGTATATCAGCTATTTTAAATGTTTCTTTTCGATATTCTCTTTCTATTCCATTATAATATTCATTTAAGGCTCGTGATGTATATATGTATAGTATGAATGGTAATCCTATTCCAATCATGGAATTTAGATAGTCGCCTAAATCTGGTATTATTGGCATTATGTATACGTAGATGTCCATTATTAAGCGATAAGCTAGTCCCGGTTTAAATCCTACTTTATAAGATAAATAACTTAAGACTAGGTTTTTAGAGATAATCGGTAATATAAGTGCTGTTGTTGTTTTAAATGTTCCTGTTAAATCACTTGGATCTATTCCTTTGACATTTAGAGCTAACTCAAACAAAATAACTACCACTGTTGTTAAGACAGTCATAATTTTATTATTTTTGTTACCACTTATTAAGACATATCTAAATAATTCAGTACAAATAATTATGACTATGGGAGCAAAAGTGTTATCAATAATTGATGCAAAATTTAGTGAGTAAGCATTTTTTAAGAAACCTACTACTAATCCTGCTGCATATGATATTGCAAAGAATACGACTATAATTGTTAGTGTCATTTTAGTAACGTATTTTTTGATTCTATTTTCTTTATCTTTTTGAAAGCCTAATATTAATATGGCGATTCCAGTTAATAAAATTATCAAAGCTGCGGTTAATGATTCTGAATATTTTAAATAACTTTTTAGAATTATGAATCTATAGATAAATACATATACTAGTAACACCGATAATAATAACCCACTTTTTATATTCTTTTTTTGCATATTATCTACTCCTATGATACTTGTTTTATCTCTTATATATATTAACTAAAAAATTAATATATATAACAAATAATAAGTCTACTACTCGGATATACCGAGTAATATTTCTTATTTAAATTATGCTTGAACGAAGTTCATTGCGTATGTTAATGATAATGCTTGATCTGCTGTTGGTAATTGAGCTGCTGTAATATCTTTTTTGTATTCAACTCTTACTTTAACTGATCTTGATTTTCCGGCAGCGATTGTATCTCCTGCTGCTGGTGCTTTTGATGTATCAGTCCATACTGCTGTATAGTTTGTATATACTGCTTGAGTTGTGCTTAATCCTCCTTTTGTTGGAGCAGCACTTAATTTAGCTCCTAATGTACCAGCATTTTTAACTGCTACTGTGAATTCATAGAATTGTCCTGGAGTATTTAATGTTACTGCATATGATACTTTTGTTTTTCCAGTATCTACTGCTGCAGGTGTTGTTGCTGTTGCACTTCCACTAGTTACTGTTAATGTATCAAAATATACACTCCAAGTTTGTTTTTTGATTGTTGATGTACCATTAATATTTAATGTTGTTGATAATGCAGCATAACCGATACTAATACTGATTACTAACAATAATAGTAATGGGACAGCAAAACTACTTTTCTTTTTACTCTTATTCATAATTAATTCCTTCCTATTTTTACGCCTGTACTATTGGCAAAGAAAATTTTAGTGTTAATGTTGTATCTGCTGTTGGTAATTGAGAAGATGTTATGTCCTTCCTATATTGTACTCTTAACTTTATTTTCTTACTGGCTCCAGCTGCTAAGGTTGTATTGGCAGCAATTGCTGTTCCATCTGACCATGTTGCTGTATAAGTCATAACAGCGCTTTGAGTATTTCCTGATAATGTTGGGGCTGCTGATGTTTTGGCAGCGATTGTTCCAGCATTTACTATGTTTACAGTAAATTCATAGAAATCCCCAGGCTTTGGAAGTGTTACAGTATATGTTATTTCAGCATGATTATTAGTTGTAATCGCTGCTGGTGTTGCAGCTGTTACGCTTCCACTGGTTACTGATAAGTCTTGAAAATGAATATTCCAAGTGTTTTTAGTAATTGTTGATGTACCTGTAATGTTTAGTGTCGCTGTGATAGCAGCATAACCTACAGATAATATTACAACTACTAAAGCAAAGATAGGTAAAATATAGCTTTTTCTTTTAATTTCTCTCATATTTTTACCTCCTCTGTTTTCTTATTAAGCTTGTACGTATGGTATTGAACAAGTTAATGATAATGCTGTATCAGCTGATGGTAATTGAGCTGCTGTAATATCTTTCTTATATTCGATTCTTACTTTTACAGTTTTTTTATCTCCAGCTGCTAATGCTGTATTTGCAGTAATAGGTGATCCATCAGACCAAGTAACTGTATAATTAAAGATTGTAGGTTGTGTATTTCCCCCCAATGTTGGTATTGCTGATGTTTTAGCAGCGATTGTACCACCATTTACTACATCTACTGTAAATTCATATACTGATCCTGGTTGATTTAGAGCAACATTATAAGTTACTTCTGTTGTTTTTCCTTCAGTAATCGTTGGTGCTTTTGTTACTGTTGCACCAGTAGTAGTTGTTGCTTTTACGTTTGCAAAGTGTACATCCCAATTTTGTGTTTTAATTGTTGATGTACCATTGATATTTAATGTTGTTGATAATGCAGCATAACCGATGCTAATAGTTACTATTAATAATAAGGCTATTACTACGAAACTTGAATTTTTCTTCTTTTTCATTTCTAACTCCTATTTATTATTTCTCTATTTTATTATGCTTGAATGAAGTTCATTGAAGCTGTTAATGTTAATACTTGATCAGTTGTTGGTAATTGAGCAGCAGTAACATCTTTATTGTATTCAACTCTTACTTTTGCAGTTTTCTTTTGACCTGCTGTGATTACATCTCCAGTTTTTGGTGCTACACCAGTATCACTCCATACTACTGAGTATTTTGTATATACAGCTTGAGCAGCACTTACTCCTTCAACTGTAGCATCTGCTGATAATTTAGCATCTAAGCTTCCTGCATTTACTACGTCTACTGTAAATTCGTAGAAAGTTCCAGGTGTTGGTAATGTAACTTCATAAGTTACTTCTGTAGTTTGTCCTGCTGTGATTGCTGCTGCTTTAGTAGCAGTTACTCCACCAGCTGTTTCGATAACATTTGCAAAATGTACATCCCATGATGATTTTCCGATTGTTGTTGATCCATTAATATTTAATGTAGTTGATAGTGCAGCATAACCAATACTAATTCCAAGTACTAATACTAGAACTAAAATTGCAATAAAACTGCCACGTCCTTTTTTTTCATTGTTCATATATAATCCTCCATTTTAATTTATAAATCCTTATTGAACGAGTTAACTACTCAGTATTGAGTAGTTAATTACTTTTTTATGCTTGAACAAAGTTCATAGAAAATGTTAATGCTAATGTTTCACCTGTTGTAGGTAATTGATCAGAACTTACATTTTTATCATACTCTATTCTAACAACTGCTGTTTTTTTATCTCCAGCTGCGATTTCGTCTCCTGTTGCAGGATCAGCATTTGAATCTTTCCATTTAACTGTATAATTCAAATATACGTCTTGTGCAGCAGATACTCCACCTAATGTTGGTGCTGTAGAGATTTTTGCTGGTAATGTACCAGTATTTTCTACATCAACTTCGAACTCATAGTAATCTCCTGGTTTAGCAAGAGTTACATCATAAGTTACTTCAGTTGCATTACCAGATGTAATAGTAGCTGCCTTAGTAGCTGTTACTCCACCAGCAGTTTCAATTATATTAGCAAAATGTACATCCCAAGATGCCTTTCCAATTGTTGAAGAACCATTAATATTTAATGTTGCTGATAAAGCAGCATAACCAATACTAATTCCAATTACTAATACCAATAATGCTATTACAATATAGTTAGTACGACTGTTTTCCTTCTTCATCTTTTTCTCACCTCCATATAAAATTTTATATTATCTTCTGTTTTGCTAGTTGCAATGTCCATATGGACTCATAATAATTAGGTCAGATAAATATACTAATGAGATATACTACATTATAATCCCTACCCTATTATCACAATTAATGATAATACAAAATTTTACTTTTTTCAACTGGTAAATAAAATTTTTTAATAAAAATTAAATTTATATCTAAACTATTTTTTTTAATAGTTTGTTATTAATATTTCCATATATTGTTATAAATATACTTAAGTATTATTTTATAATTCGTTCATATTGCTTATTTTAATAAAATATAATTTTATCGGTAGGTGAATTTTTATGAAAAAGAAAATATTTTTTGGTATTTTGGGTATAACTATATTATTAGCATCTTTTGTAGCTTTATCACATTTTACTAAAAAAGATGATGTTTCTAAAACTAATAAGTTAAATGTTTTTGTCCTTAGTAAGAGTAGTTCTAGAGTTGTGGTACAGGATAGTAATAATTTGATTTATACTTTCAATAATAATGATTTGGATTTTGATGTTGGTAGTCAAATAGTTATTTCATATACTGGTGTCTTAAGTAATACTAGTTCTTTACAAAAGGCTTCTATTGTTAGCTTTTCTACTGTTCCAGTTTCTGAGGATTATGAATCTATTCCTGAGTATTCTTCTGATAATGGTATTTTTAGTCAGTTTTATAAACTTGCTAAACAAAAGATTGATACTTTATCTTTAGATGATAAGATTGCTCAACTATTACTTGTAAGATATCCAGGAGATAATTATATTGATGAGTTATCTAAGTATAATTTTGGGGGATTTGTTTTTTATGAGAATGATTTTAAGGATAAGAGTGAAAATGATGTTAAAACTATGATTGGTAATTTGCAGAAAAGAGCTCGTATTCCCTATTTAACGGCGGTTGATGAGGAAGGTGGAAAGGTTGTTAGGGCTAGTAGTAATCCTAAATTAATTAGTTCTAAGTTTAAGTCTTCTAAGGAACTATATAATAGTGGTGGCCTTTCAGCTATTAAGGAAGACACTATAAATAAGAGTGATTTTTTAAATAATCTGGGTATTAATCTTAATTTGGCCCCTGTTGTTGATGTGACTACTAATTCTTCTGATTATATGTATGACAGGGCCCTAGGAGAAAATACGGCTGCTACTGCTGAATATGCTAAGACTGTAATAGAAGCTAGTAAAAAGACTCCTGTTTCTTATACTTTGAAGCACTTCCCTGGATATGGTAATAATACTGATACTCATTATAATAGTTCTGTTGATAATAGAACTTATGAGAGTATAGTTAGAAATGATTTACCTCCTTTTGAGGCTGGTATTGATGCTTTAGCAGAAAATATTTTGGTTAGTCATAATATAGTTAAGAGTATGGATGCTAATAACCCTGCTTCTCTTTCACCAAGTGTACATAATTTATTACGAGGTAGTTTGGATTATTCTGGTATAATTACAACGGATGACTTAGATATGGGTGCTGTTAGTTCAATTCCTAATAAAACTGTTAAGGCTATTCTTGCTGGTAATGATTTAATTATGGTTACTAATTACAAGGAGAGTTTTGACGAAATAAAAAAAGCTGTTAATGATGGTACTATTAGTGAGGAACAAATTAATAAACTTTCATTAAGAATATTAGCTTGGAAATATTATAAGGGTCTGATGTTCGATATACAAAAATAACATAGCTTTGCGCTATGTTTTTTTATTTTAGTAAACTATATACCAGTAAAAAGTGATAGTATGATCCTAATAAGCAAAATATATGAAATATTGAATGCATGTATTTTTTTGTTGAACCTATATAATATAGAAAAGAACCTACTGTATAAAATAATCCCCCACCAAAAAGGTATCTTAATTCTTCTATATTTAAAGTTCTTAATAATTTATTAAATACGAATAGTACTGACCATCCCATTATTAAATGTAATATTAGAGATATATTTTCATATTTATCTACATTTATTATATTTATGATTATTCCAATAATTGTTATTAACCATATAATATAAAAGTATACTATACCTATTTTATCGGATAAAGCGATAAGACAAACTGGTGTAAATGTTCCTGCTTCTAAAATAAAAACATTACAATGATCTATTACTCTCATGATTCTTTTTAGTTTACATCTCTTGGGTAATCCATGGTATATAGCAGATGCGGTATATAATAAGAATAAGGATATGCAAAAGATAAGTCCTGAAATTAAAGATATTTTTTCTTTTGTCAAATTAGTTACTATAAATGTTCCTATTAGTGATAATACTGCTCCTACTCCATGTGTCATACTATTTATTACTTCTTCTCCTTTAGAATAAACTGGTAAAGATATTTTCATATTTTCTCCTTGACAGTAACAAATATATGATAATGTTTTAAATAATAGAACAAAAAAAGTATCCATAATGGATACCTTTTGCTTATATTTTATTTACATAGAGCGACCATTTTGATGAGTCTTACTTCTTTGTGCTGCCCTAACTCGATTTTGTACAAGATATAATTTATTAGCTAAATCTTCTACTTCACTTTTATATGATTGTTGATTACTTTCCATTGCATTAACAAAATCTAAAGTATTACCTAATTGTTCAAATTTAGTTCTTGTAACTTCATCTAACTGTGATATATTTTCCATATCTTTACCTAAATTATCATATAAAGCATTTAAAACGTTTAATAGATTATCTTCCTTAATAATTTCACCTTTAATACGATCTGGAAAGTCATTTTGAAATCTATTATATTCTGATACACCCATCAAATTAGTTTCACCCTCTAAAATTGGGGAATTTAATTGAACCAATTCTCCATTTATAGTTTGATCACTTTCTTTAATTGGTTGAGTAAAGTGTACATATGCGTAATCTGAATTCATTATTTTACCTCCTTATATTTACATATTAACATGTTTTCTGTTAAATGTCTTCTTTTTTTTGCCTTTATAATTAAAAACTAGTTATAAATTTCTTATATAACTAGTTTTCTGTTTTTATTATAAACAAGAATTTAATCTAAATTGTCTGTTTTCTTTTTCTAATACTTCTAAATAATTTGCAGATAGCATATGGCATGGTCTTTCGCCATTTAAAACATTGTCATATAATGGTGCTAGTTTTTTTTCATCAAGACCTTGTTCATAAATATCAAATTTTTCATCATTCATAACTTTTGTGATTTTATTATATAATTCTGCTAACTCTTCTTTACTTTTTGGTTTTGGAGTTGTTGTTTCAATATAATAGATTTTTTCAACTTCTTGATCTATTTCGCCATCATCTTTTTTATAGATTGACTTATAAATATCTAGATAACTACCAAGTAATAACTGAATTAAGGCTTTTGATTCACTATCACAATCTTTACTATTTCTTGTAACATCACTAGACATTCTAGCAAGCGCTAATGTACAATATGTCTTTGAAATTTGTGACATTCTTAAATCAGCTTGTTTAAATACAACATTAAATAGTTTTTGAACTAAATATTTTATGTCTTCATCAGCATCTACTATAGCTCTTTCTTCATATACATCTATAAAATCATATAATTCAGTTATAGTACCATTATTCCAATTTACAAATTTTTTTAATCCTTCTAACATTTCCTTTTCCCCCTTAAATGTGTGCTAATTATAACACTTTTTTGATATTTTGTCAAATTTAATATTGAAAGGATATTTTGAGAAGTTAAAAATAGAAATTAAATAGTTAATTTTTCACATAAACATAATTTAATTTTCTATTAATAATTTTGAATCAAAAATCAATTGTTCTGATATTTATCCTCCACTTCTGTAATTGTACATGTACTACCTCAGTTAACACGACAGAAAGCGAATGTTATAGCCCTATCTTTTGGTGCGATTTCATTATTGCTAATATAATATATTATTCTGAAAAGTTAAGAAAGTCTATCATTTATAGTAGGAATTAGATTTGTGATAATTTCTGTATCTATACTTGAAACATCACTCTTTATTCTTTCAAACGAATCTCTTACAATCATTTGATTATTTATGGTAAAATTGGCTTTAATCATAGAAACAATATTTTCATGTGCATCTAGTAAGTTCTTTAGTTCATTATCGATATCAACTAAATTATTTTTTAATATTAAATATTTATGTCTTGTAATTTCATTTTCCGTCATAATTTACCTCCTAGTTAATATTCTCAAATATTGATTTCGTGATATTTTTTGTGGTACCGTAAGTCTCTAATTCTTTTTGTAATGTATATATATCATCGCTACTCTTTTTTAATAATTGATTTGTTTTATCTAATATTGAATTCATAATGCCAGTAATCCTTTCACTATTGTCAGAAATATAGGTATATTTTATGGAGTTAAATGAGTTTCTTAGTTCACTCGTTAAAACTCCTTCTTCTTTTTTATAATAATTTGTTATGTTAATAATTTGATTTATTTGTTCTGTATCTAAAAATTTGTTATTCATATTGACCTCCCATATATTAGTTATATTCATTTATAATAGAAATATTTATTTCATTGATTTTATCTTTGACATATTTTTCTATATTATCTATATTTTGAAAGGCATCATTAATATTATTTTTTGTTTCTACTAATAAATTTTTAGTATGTAATAGATTACTCTTTTGTTGATCTATTATAATTGATTCTGGACAAAATTCTAAATCTAAGGCATTATATTTTTTTATTATAACATCGAATTTATTTATGTAATCACTTAATGCAATAATTATACTATCTTTTGATGTTAATTCACATTTTATTTCATTTCCCATTTCAATATATTTTTCATACAAATATATATATATATCGTGGACCTTTTTCATTTCTTTAATAGTTTCATCTACATGCACTCTCTCATACTTTAGTGAATCAAAAAAAAGGACAGATTTTCCATCATTCCAAAAATCTGAACATTTTTCTAATTGGTTAAAAAGATTGTTTTTGATATTTTCATATTTATCAATAATATTTTTTAGGTTTTGAATTTCATTAATTATTTCCGAAGTTTTTATTTGCATGTTTATTCTCCCCATTCCAAATATATGGGAATTTACATAATAAAATAAGTTCCCATATATTTGGAAAAAATATTTTCCAAATTTTTAGTTATTAGCGCTGAAAGCTTCTGATACTTTTCCTTCTGTATTAGAGTATTCAGCAATAGTTTGATCCATATATGATTTTGTTTCATTTGATATTTCACCAGTTGCAGCATCAATTTTACTTTTTACAACACCTAATGCATTTACTAAACTTTCAGCTTGTCCACCGCCTATGAAACCACAGCTTTGAACTGCTTGTTGAGCTTGAGTTAAAGCATTTTTTGCTGATTCTGCTATAGTTGGTAATTTTGCTACTACTCCTGTTGCAGTATCTAAATCAATTCCTCTAACTCCACCAATGTTTTCTTGAATTACACTTGTATCCATAGTTTTATTAATAGCTGAGAATGATACTGGTGAATAGTTTGCATCTGTTTGTTCAGCCCATGCTTGACCTGCAGCATTCATTGCACTTACTATACTTTCAAAAATTTGATTTGAACTACTAATTAAACTATCAACTGATGGTTTGAATGCATCATTGAAAAAACTTTGTGCATTTCTACAAGCCCATTTATCAGCCATTCCTCCAACAAATTGATTTTGCATATCATCTCCTAAAGCTCTGATTAAAGCTTCATATGCTGATTTTACTGAATTGATTGATGAATTTACTTCATCTGGATTAAATCCTGTCATTGCCATAAAATTTGACCTCCCTATATTTTTTACTTGATAGTAGAACATTTATCATATTCTATATCTATTTGAAGTATATCATATGTTGTTTTACAAGGCAACTTTATTGACAGTATTTTACGTTTATAATTATAATAAAAATAAACTGCAAATAATTCTATCACAGTTTATTTTTATATAGTTATACGTATTTAATCTCTTAACGCTTTATTTTGTTTTGACAAGATATTGTGTTTATAAATTGATCAGATAATTCTTCTATATAATCCTTTTTCTTTAATTTATTTTTCCATCTTTCAGGTATATTATTTTCACCATATATAACGCCATTTAATGAACCAGTTATTGCGCCTATTGTATCGGTATCATTTCCAAGATTAACTGCTGTAATAACTGCATTTTCATAGGTATCATTATTAACAGTACACCATAAGCTTGCTTCTAATGAATCCACTATGTATCCAGTAGATTTTATTTGATCAATACTTAATCTTTTTAAGTCTTCTTTTAAAATTCTCTTATATATGTTAATGCTTTCGCTTGTATAATATTTATTGTAATCAATGTTTTTTAATGATTCTAATGCCTTTACTTTATCAACGCCATCCAATAATAAAGTTAAATAATCCGAATATATTTTGCAACCCAATTGGCTTATTTCATGAGCATGGGTTAATGACGAAGCTTGATTTATTAATGTAGTTTTTTCTTCTTCAGAAAGATCAGAAAATTTTAAATAATATACAAATGGTAAAATTCTCATTAAAGAACCATTACCATTTTCGTTTATGCCCCTCATTCCACAGTTAGTAGCTTTTATTCCGTGTTGATAGTTTGATATAGCTTTACTAGTAGAAATTCCTATATCAAACAATTCATCTGTTGCTGTATATTTTGCATAATCAACCCATTCAGTAAATTTATACATTATATCTTCAAAAACAACTTCTCCATTATCTTTAATTGAATCCATTGTTGCAAGCATAAGTGAAGTATCATCACTCCAAGTTCCTTCTGGTACTCTATGACTTCCATATCCCCTCATATCCCTAACAGGTTGTGCTTGTAGCAAAGTTCTGTTCAAAAATTCTACTGGTACTCCTAGGGCATCTCCTACAGCAAAGCCTATTATTCCTGCCCTCATTTTGTTATTCATATCTGTTCTTCCTATCTTCTGTGCCGGGGATAATCACTATCTTTTTCATCTGGCTCATCTTCGGAAGTTTGAGGAATTTCAATTCCCATAGAAGATAACAATTCATTTCTTTTTTTTATTAATTCTTCTATTTCTTTATTGCGTTCTTCCTCATCTTTTTGTTCCTCTTCAAAAGTAAATTCAACTTCTGGTATTTCTCTGTCTTTGTCTTCAAACATGATATTACTCCAATCTATATTTATTTTATTACACACTTAATCACAATTTTTTCTAACCCATTTATATCTTTTGCTGGTGGCATAACTTCAACCATTTCTAGTTTTGTATTTCGTGACAATAAAAACTCATTTTCATTATTGTAATATTTTGAAATTTGGTTTATGTAAGCTCCAGAAGCACCTTCTTCAGCTGCTATATCTAATATTATAGGAAATTCTTGATATTTTGCAAATGATGTGCTATAGCCTGGTGATGTACTCATATATCCTAGGTCACCAAATTTTTTGCCCTCTAAAACTTTTAGTACACTGTAAACCTGATCCAAGTCTTTAACATTAATTCCTTTGAATAATCTTCTATAAGATGATTTTTGTAAAGTAAATGCGGAGGTATTTACTGCTCTATATAGTCTAGTTGCTTCTTCTAAACCACCATATTTTTTAATTGCTGAATCCATATTATTAATTAAAGTTCGTGAATCAACATTATTTATAGAACCTGATATATGTTTATTTCTTAACATCTCATTTATTTTTCTATATTCTCCACCAGTATAAGTTGTCATTGCACGAATTTCTTCATTAGATAAACTAGAAATGTATTGTCCTTCACGTGTATTGGCTAAAAATTTTTGAAATTCAATCTTTTCTTGACCATTAAGTTTATTAAGTATTTCATCTATACTGTTTTGCTGTAGGAACATATCATTAATATTAGATCCAGCATCACCATAATGTTTTGACATTTCTTTAATTGCTTCAGCTCGATCTTGGCTAAAAGAAATTGATGATTTAGCCTTCTCAGAGCCTACAGTTCTTGCTGATGATTCCTTCAATGATTCAAAGCTATTTACCTTAAATTTTTCAAATTCGTCGGCAAGTTGATTGATTTCCTTGTGAAGTTGCTGAAGTCCAGCTTTACTTTCATTCATTTGATCAATAAGTTCTTGGTAATAACTTGATTCTACTTTTGTACCAGTTTTTACCTTGCTCCACTAGCTTTGTTTTTTATCTTTGAAGTACTTTCTCCAACTTTGTTCTTTATATTGTTTACTGAATTCTGAATTTTTGTTTTGGCATTCGATAAACCTGATTTTACTTTTGTACCAGCTTTTACCTTTGCTCCACTAGCTTTGTTTTTTATCTTTAAAGTACTTTCTCCAACTTTGTTCTTTATATTGTTTACTGAATTCTGAATTTTTGTTTTGGCATTCGATAAACCTGATTTTACTTTTGTACCAGCTTTTACCTTTGCTCCACTGATTTTATTTTTGGCATTTTTCATTGAACTTATTGCCTTAGATTTTATCTTTTGTCCTTTTGTGACCTTGGCCGCACTTATTTCTGCTTGACTCGTTGGTTCACTTAAAGCTTTTATTTGTTCTTTTACAGTTCCTGTTTTTCTTACTTCGGATAATGTTTTTTTATTGGCATTTGATGAATGTTTTATTTTGTTTTTTAATGCCTCATCTAAATTTCCTGATGGATCATATTTCTTTATAATTTTCTTATTCTTCGCTATTGTAAATTTATCTTTTATTTGTTTTGCTTTGTTAGTTGCCTTACTTATTTTGTTCGATGCTTTACCTTTTACTTTTGTTGCTCCCGTTTTAGAATTTGTCTTGTTGCTGACTTTTGCTGCTGCTTTTGATTGCTTTGCAGATTTTACTTTTGTTACACCTTTGTTAACTACGTTTCCACCAATTGTAAATATTGCACCTGTTGCGGCTTGCTTAATAGCGGCTTCATGTCCTCCATTATTTTTAAGAGCTTCTGAATAACTCATTTTTGATGTTGCGGCATCAACAGCCGACCTTGCATAGACGTCAGCATAAGCTGTTCCAGAATTAACCAGTACTTGTTTGGCAAGTTTCGCGCCATCTCCTAATAGTTTTCCACCAACAAAATATTCTGCTGCTTCTATTGCACCTTTTCCAGCACCGTTTATTATTCCGCTCAATGTACTTGCACCATTAGCCCATGCTTCTGCCGTACTATTACCGAAAGCTTGAGTTCCAGATACAGCCGCTCCCACCGTAGCGGTCACTGTTCCAGCAGCCATAGTTGGGGCGGCAGCTGCTACTGCCGGTGCTGCTACTGCTGAAACAGCTATAACAGCCGCTATTTCCCCTGCTACTCTTCCATATTTTCTTACGTTTTCATAGCCATATGAGTCATGTAAAAATTCGCCATACGCGGTGTCATCTCTTATATAGTCATATAGTTCCTCTGTAGCTGTAGCGTTTGCTGTTACAGTTGGTTTTATTTTTTCGTCCCAAAACTTTTTTGTTACCGAGTTCCATTCTTCTCCAGTTATTTTTCCCTTAATTGCTTGAAAACCATCATATAATCCTGTAAATATCGATGCTACACCACCGCCTACTACAATTACAGCATTTCCTATTCCAACAAATACTTTTGTAACTCCCTCTAATAATGCAGTCGCTGCATTACATATAGTGGCACAACATTTTTTCAGAACATCTAAAACACCGTCATCCCCAGTAAAAAAATCACATACTGAGTCCCACTTGTCTGATATAAAATCTCCAAAGTCAGAAAGCGTTTCTCCAACACAACCAATAAATGAGACGTCGTCATCGACGTCCACATCTTCTGTATTTAGTGAATTTACTCTGTCATGTATTGCGTCAATCTCTGCATCACTAACTGCTGGTCTTATTGGTGCAATATAGCCTCTAGATGCTCTAGGTGTTGCATCTATTCCTACATTTGATACTCCTGTGCTTATTGATGCTCCCATTTTTTCACATCCTATCTAGAATTTTTTAATCTTCAAAAAACGAATTTCCTGTATTAAAATTTTCCATTACTGGTTTTATAGTTACTGGTTCTGTTGCCCCTCCTTGTGTCATTTCTGGTTGTGATATATTAGGTTCAATGATGTTTTCCACTTCATTGTCGTTTTCATTATCAATTTCATTCATTGTTTCTTCTAAAGCATTTTTATATATTATTTCATCATCGTCAATTAATCCCAAATGATATATTTGAACAATTTGATCATGGTTGAATAATAAATTTTCTTCTGTATCTGTAACCCCTTCTGGATAAATACATCCTATGTAATCATAAACTTCATTTTCATCTTCTGCAGAGGCTACGAAGCCTGTTATCATGACTTTTGTTTCTCCTCCATCTAATAATACTACGCTTCCTATTGGTAAATACTTTTCTAATTTCATTTTTTCTCCTTTTCAATTTCAATTCTACTAATTATTATTTTGTTTTAAAGCTTTGATCATTTCATCTACTTTTTCATCTAGATTTTTATGAAAAATTCTAACTTCTTCATCAATCAAGCCATATGAATAAACTTTTGCTATTTGATTATTATTAAATAATAAATTTTGATCTGTAGACATTATTCCTTCGGGAAATGCACAGCCTATATAATCATAAATTTTTTTATCATTAGGATCATCTTTTCTAATACTACAAAAACCTGTTATCATTACTCTTTTAGTAGCATTTTTAAGAAGAACTACCGCTCCTAATGGTAAAAATTTGCCAAGATTTATATTATTATCTTCAGTTTTTCCATCCATTTATTTCCCTCCTATTATTCTATTTATAGAATATCATATTTTTTACCATTACACAATATCAAATTTTGATACAAGCATCGCATAAAAAACGAGTCTCACAATTAATGAGACTCTTATTTTTTTAATTTTTTATTATCAATATTAGCTCAGTTCCATTTCTAATATCTGTATCTAATATAGTTTTATTGTTATTATAAATTTCACATGTTATTTTATTCATTAGGATACAACCGTCACTTGTATTTTGAGTAGTCTTTAATAAATCTCCTACTGATCTAATCAATAATTTTTTAACTTTCCAAACAAGTTCATTCACTGGAATAAAAACATCGAAGGTTGTATTCCATTCTGGTAATATTAATTTTATTAGAACCTTATTCTTCATTATTATCACCTTTTTCATTATTTGATACAAAATCAATATATTTAGTTAAAGTAGCTGTACTTTCTGAAATAACATATCCCATATCATTGTTGTAATTTTTTGTCATCTCTTTGTTAATTACTGTTAAATGGAACAAATTTTGATCAGCCATTCCTTTTCCTACCCATATTCCATCATTTATTGAAAAAATACTAAACCATTGTTCAAATGCATATTTTTTCAATTTTGATGAATCATCAACAATTATTAATCCTACTTTTTCATATTCTTTTATAGCTTTTACTAAATTATTAATAACCTCTGATGATGATATTTTATTTATTAGTTTATTAATCCCATATATTAACACTATTTTTTCTTCGCTTTGTTCTTTTTCCTTATATCTATTAATAAGCTCGATTATTTTTTGTATTACTTCTTCTAGATGCTCATTATAATAATTTGGAAATTCAGTATTACTAATTTCTAATGTACTTGTTGCATCTAATATAATTAATCCTGTTGTATCAATCTTATTAATTAGCATTATCAAACTTTTTATAAAGTTCTTTGTATTACCAATTTTGTTGGCTGTTATTATGGTTCCTAAATTATTAATAAAATCGTAGTTTGTTATCTCTAAGTTATTTTTACTTATACCAATTGGTATATTATTAAACTTGATGTCGGTTCTATAGATATTGTTTAATCCAATATGTTCTGGTAAAATCGGTATTTGTTGTGCCCTATTAGGTTCTGATGTTTTTTTCTCATTGATGTAGTCAAGCAGATAATTATTAGTCATTTCCCTATTATCTATAATACTTGCAGTTTGAAATTCATGTGCAACATCCTCTTGTTTTATAATTCCTCTTCCCACTATATCAGGTGGCATATTCTTAACCTTTGTTCCAAGTACTGTTATATAATCACTTAAATCCTTTAACTTATAAGAATATATATTATTTAGGTTTTGAGAAATTTTACTTTGTACTGAATTTATTGCATTGGCTGTTATAACAAATATAATTCCATATCTTTCTGAATCTCTTAGTAAATTAGGCAATTCTTCATATAAGCTTTCATTGGATTCATATATTGAATCGTAGTTATTAAATATATAAACTTTGATAGGCAATTTATTGGGTGATGATTTAATATAATTAGTATAATCTCCGCCATAGTTTAGGAAGACTTTTTTTCTTATTCGAATTTCTTCTTTTATCATTTTTAAAAGATTACTAAACTTTTCTTCTTCTCCTATGCATACAACACCTCCTACATGTGGTAAGTTAACATATTTCTTTAGAGATTCAGATCCATAGTCAACAATATAGTAATTTATTTCAGCTACACTATGATATTTTGTTGTTGAATAAATAAGCGTATCTAAAAACATTTCTCTTTCAGCACCATTGTTTCCATAAATAAGCGTATTACCGTCTTGTAATAAATTGTATTTTACTAAACCTTGTTCCTGTTTTTCTGGAGCATCATATTCGCCAATTATTGCTTCAACATTATATGGTATTGGTTTAAAACTATATTTTTGTGCTAAATCGCTTTCCACTATTACTTCTTTAATATTTTCTAGCCACAATTTTTTTGCTTTTTGATTTGCAATTTGAGCAGTTGCAACAATCAACCTTAGAATTTGACCTAACTGTTCACCTTGGGCTTCAATTTTACTATTTGTAGAAGCTTGCATACTCTTTATTACCGCGCCTGTTTCATCAATAAAATCTATACTTTTATTTATCTTCTTTACAGGCTTATCAGAAGGGTAATATTTGGCTCCACACCATGCTGATTGTCCTAAAGCAAAATACTCATTATATCCTACTTGTAAGTAAAACCTACCAACTTGTTTTAGGGATGCTGCTTCTGGTCTTTTTAACATTTCTTTACTATCCGATTCATCCTGAACTTTCAAACACACCCTAAACTTAGTATTTGACCAAATTTGATCATTTACAACACCACTCGGCTTTTGAGTTGCTAGTATAAGATGTACTCCCAATGAACGACCTATTCTTGCAACACTTATTAAATTGTCCATAAAATCTGGTTGTTGGCTCTTTAATTCGGCAAATTCGTCACATATTATAAACAAGTGTGGTATTGGCTCAGTTACTTTTCCTTCTCTATAAAATTTTTGGTATTTGTAAATATCAATTGTACTTTCACTCAAGCTATCTCTTGCATCATTAAATATCTTTTGTCTTCTTTTAATTTCGCTATTAATACTTACTAGCGTTCTATTCATTTCTGATTTATCAAGGTTTGTGATAGTTCCCGCTAGATGTGGTAATTCTATTCCTAAAGTTTTGTTCTCAAATGCAAAAGCTAACCCTCCACCTTTATAATCAATCAAAATGAAACTTACTTCATCTGGACTATAATTTATTGCTAAAGATAAAATATATGTTATTATGAATTCTGATTTACCTGATCCTGTCATACCAGCAATTAGACCATGTGGTCCGTGTGCTTTTTCATGTAAATCAAGATACATTATTTTTCCCTGCTGATCAACGCCAATCTCTGATTTTAAACTTACTGTTGGATCATTTGTATTCCATCTATTAAGTATATTTAACTGTTCTATCTTGCCAACGTGTTCCATTTCTAAAAAACTAATTGCATTAGGTAATTCACTCAACTCATCTTCAAATTTTATCGGTATATTTGATAAAATTTTTACAATACTCATCATATCTATGTTATATACTATTTCAGGAGTAAATTCTATTTTATCTTGTTTTTCATATGTGTTTTTTAAAATAACACATTTTTCATCTCCTAATGTTATAAAATTCAAACACTTACTTGGTAAGTTTCCTAATCTATTTTCTAATATTACTAAATTAAATCCATAATACTTGTCTAACTCTGTTAATTGTTTTATTATTTCAAACTCTTTTACTGTATCATATCCATCAACTATAATAAAATAATGTGGTCCTTTATTATATTCTTGACTTTCACTACTGTTCTCTATTCTATTTGATATTTCAAAACTTAAGTAATTAGATAGTTCTCTAGCACTATCTTCATTTGATGAAAAAAATCTGAATGACTTATCATTTGAAAATGAATGATTTAAATATTTTAGGTAATCCCATTTTGGAGCGTTAATTTCGTCAGTCATTACTACTATTTTTAAATCTTCATAACTATAAAATGTTAATAATTGAATAATAATATTATTCATAAAGTTTAATATTTTATATTCATCACCCATTACGGCTGTTGTTATATTGTCATGAAAAGAGTAACCTATGGGTATATTTTTTACATATTTATATTCTTCAATTATTTTATCTACTTCTTTTCGCAAGCCGTTTTCTTCAATTGTAAAGTCTTCGTCAGGATATTCCACCTTACATTTTAAGAGTTCATTTCCCTTACCTACTCTTACTAATAAAAAATCATTTTGATCTATCCTTCTATTCCATAAATTATTGTCTTTTTTTACAATTATGTCTAAACATCTATTAACGGTAATAAGATTTTCTTGAGTTATGACTGTTTGTTCATTTATACAATCAACAAATTCCTTCTTTTTATCATTTAGATAAATAATATACTTTTGGATTGCTTCTTTTTTATTTTTTTCTTTTATCTTTTTGTTATAATGTTGTGTTATTAAAGGCCAAACCAGTGTTGAGACAAGCATTATTCCACCCATCAAAATTTGTGGCCAAACATCAATTAATTCTGCTTTTTTTGTGACCACATTAGAAATTGCAGTTACCATGGTCATCGCTGATATAATTCCCATTGTTAACATTGGTCCTATCACAAGTGCAAGCGGTAATTGATCATCCTCGTCACTTCTTGGTGGGGTACTTAATTTTATTGTTTTTGGTTCATAAAATCTTCTTATTCTTGGTGCTTTCATGAAAAAATCATCATTGTTATATAAATCGGTATCTCTTATTTCTATGTTTTCCTGACTCATGTCATAGTTTGGTATAAAGCCTTTTATTCCTGCATTTTTTTCATTTATTTGTATACTATTATTTGGTTCTTTCACAAATAGATAACTTTTTAAAAAAAGCATTTTAAACCCATATATTTCAATTTCATCACCAAATTTTAGAACATATCTGTTGCTATTAACTCTTATTTTATTAACATACACTGGTACAGGTCGTAAGAAAAAAATCATAATTTGATTATTCTCAAGTGAAATTTTGATTAATCCATTTCCTAAATATGGACATATGTATTTCATATTTGCGGCTTCTACATTTCCTATGAGCATATTTAGATTTTTACTGTAAGTGTACCAATTCACCCTTGTTCCTTCTGTAGATGTTACGTAAATTAAATAATTTTTTTGTTCATATATTAATATATAAAAATTGTTTGGCTTTAATTCTATTGAGTCAAAGAATGTATTATCATACATTATGCTTACATCTGCTGTTTTATAAAGAATCCACATTCCATTTCTTGCTTCAAAATTTATGATGTTTACATCCTCATCTTCAGCTGGAAATGAGTAGCTTCCTTGTATTTCTTTAGGAACTTTATATTCTACTATTTTATCTAAAAGATACAATGATATTATCATATTCTCACCTTTATCCTATATATATGTTATCATAATACGTGTTCAAAAGCAATCGCCAACATTATTAGTAGAATAATTTTATTTACTATTTTATTTTTAGCATTTTTTTACCCTCTTCTACTGTTTCTTTAATAATTTTTTTAGTATTGTCTGAATATTCATCTATTATAATCATTAGCAAATCTTTAAACATGTTTTTTGATTTATCATCCATATTTTTACTTTCTTTTATGAGGTTTATAATGCCTATCATTTTTTGTTTTTTGATATCTAACAATGTAGTTATGTTTTCTCTTTCGAAGATAGAAAATAACTCCTTAGTTAATTCTTCTTTTTCTTTGTTTGAATATTCTTTTAACCATTTATCGGTAATTTCTTTAAATCTAATACTAGAATTACTTAGCCTATCTTCTATAAATTTGTCATCTTCTACTTCCCATGTTAAAAGATCGTGTGCAAGTATTCCTTTTTTAGATGACTTTATTACTTTATCATTACTTGGATGATTAAGTATAAGACCTACTATACTATAACTTGGAATGATATGGATATATTTCTTGCTAATTCTTTTTAAATTCTTTGATTTTAGTTCTTCTTCTAATATACCTGGTCCATCATTACTATAAACATTTATTATTTTTCTTCTGATAAAAAAGTTACAGTACATAGCGGCAATTAGGGCTAAGTTTCCGCCTTTAGAGTGTCCTCCTATAATAATTCTTTTGTCATTCCATTTAATAGATGAATTTAGATAATTAACGGCGTCTATGTGTGATGGTACAGGAAACTTATATGATAGCTCAAAGTCCTCTTTCCAGCCACTTATTAATTCATCTGTTCCTTCATAGGAAACATATACCAAGTCTTTTGTTACTTTAATACAGATAGCACAAAATTGTTTTTCTTCATTCTTTTCATAGATATAATTATATAAAAGAAGATCTTGATATCTCTTATAGTCCTTAATTTTTTCTAATACTTTTATTGCTTCTTTTATAGATAAAATATTATTTGATATATCTTCTTTAGTATATTTGGTAAAAAATGATGTAGCAACATCTTTTAATGTTTTCTTTTCTTTTACATTATTAGAAACTATTCCATTAAAATCTATATAAGCTAATGCTGATAGAATAACATTATCTACTTCTGTAAATTCCTTTTCATAAAAGTTAAAGTTTCCATATTTTTCAATGTATTTAAATAGTGATATCATTTTTCTTTTTGTTTGTATCTTATAGTTTATTAAAAAGAAACTCACTTAGAGTTTCTACTTATTTCCTATTTATGCGTTTTTGTTTCCTACATATTGGTCAGAACCGAATCCTAGGATTAACATAAAGATAAAGTTTAAGAATATTAATCCAACGGCAAATCCAGTTGATTTCCCAAATGATTTTGCTAGATTAACATATAACATAATCATTATGATAATGTTAACTATTGGAATTAACATTAACAAAAACATCCAACCATTCATTCCCGCAACTTCAAATAATGTATACATATTGTAGAATGGAATAATTGCTGCCATCCTGGTTTACCTGCTTTAGTAAATATTTTCCATTGAGCAATAATTGAAACTATAGCAACGGCTAAAGCTGCAATTACTGTACCAGATGAAATATTTTCTAATCCTGATGTAGAATAACTTGTACTATAATACACAAACACCTCTCCTTTCCTATTTTAGTTATAACATATTTTTATATTCTTGTATATAGTTTTAATTGGTATTACTTTTTTCATAATTCCATAAACCTAACTTTCCTTTTATCTTTATGGGGTGTCTATATTTCTTGATATTTTCAAGTTTCCAGGCATACTTTTCTACATGATTACTCTTTCCATACACAATTTTATCAATATTACGTAATTTTTCATTAAAATCTTCATCTACTAATATACAATCGGTTAATTCGGCTTCTCCTATTATTTCCCCGCAGCGACATTCAAGGTTGTAGTCTTTAAATCTTTTTAACATGTCTTTTTCAAGACTCATACCTGCGTGAATTAATATTTTGCCACGATACTTTGTTTTCCAACTTCTAAATTCATATTTTTTATAACCATCAATGATCAAGGTTGCCCATGGTTCTTTAATTGTTAATACTTTCATAATTTTTCTCCTAAATTAAGTATAGCATTTAATTATTTTGATGCAACAAAAAAACAGATATTAAATCTGTTAATCTTCGTCATATAATTCTTCGTATTCAGCTTCTGCTTCCAAAGCTTCTATAAAAGAAAGTTTCGCTTCATCTGCTGCAAGTAGAGCAAGGGCAATACAGTCAGATGTATATTCTAATCTATCATCTATATATTTTTCTAATTTGGCTTTATCTCTAGCCTCTTTTTTATCGGCTAATTTAGCTCTTCCTTCATTAATACTTTCTTCTATTTTATTTAGGTAATTGGTAAATGTTTTTTTACCCTTTGCTTGTTTTTCTTTTAGTGTTGTTTTTGTTTCATTTAACTTTTCACGAGCTTCTTTTATTTTATCATCAAGCTCATCTTTAGCATACATTCCTTTTATAATAGCGGTATCTGTTGAATCCTTTAGTTTTTCATTTATATTGTTCAATTCATCATTAATTTTATTTATCTTTTCTTTTAATTCTTTTTCTGTCATATAAATTTCCTTTCTTTTTTATTATTGTATTTTTATTTTAAATTATACATAAATGTGTAATACTTTGTATTATGTATTACAATTATTATTTTATTATTCTAACTTTTAATAGTAAAAGGCAAAAAAAGGCAAGTGTCAAAATTAATGACATTTGTCTTTCTTTGTCAATTTGAGATAGTTACTTATATTGCCTGTTAAAAGTAATTGTACTTTATTTATAATATTATTAACATCCTCTTTCATTCCATTTTCTATCCAATTTATGATGAGAGAGCCTAAAGCACCTGAATAAAATGAACATAAGAACTCTTTATCATCTTCTTCGATATTAAGTTCTAAACTTTTTTGATCTATAACATTTTTAATTATTGGTTTAGAATGACGAGTGATAAAATGTAGTAAATAATTTTGAGCTTCACAGTTATAAATATTTAAAACCATATTCTTATTAGTTAAGCAGTAATTAAATAACTCTTTATACTTTTCTATCCATGTATCATCTTGTTCTATTTTTAAAACTACTTCATTTAAATACATCCATTTAATAAGATCATATTTATCTTGAAAATAATTATAAAATGTTTGTCTTTTTAAACCGCAATTAGCTGTTATTTCTTGAATAGTAATGTCCTTTATTTCTTTTTTTGCCGCTATTAATTTGAAGGAATTAACAATGGCATTTCTTGTAATATTACTCATTTTTCTACCTCTTGATATTAATTTTGATAGTCTTAATTTCTTTTTTCTTTATATTCTTTACGTTGTTCTTTTATGTAAGATAGTGTCTCATTAGAGTATCCTACTTTGGCATTATGGCAATAGTTACTAATTGTTAAAACTAGATTATCTTTAGTTTCTCTTTTTTTGGCGTAAACATTAATAGTAACACATCTTCCATCGCGTAGTTCTAGTCGAATAATATGACTTGTAACTATTCCATTTGTTCTTTGAATACTTTCATATGTCCCTAAAACATCATCTAGTGCTGCAACTTTTGTTATATCTTTTTTCGGTGATATAGCTTTATTTGATATGATAATAAAATTATCTTCATATACTTTATTTATATCTAAATCATCGGCTAGTTCAAGTATTTCAGGGTGTTTCTTTATAAATTTTGAATTTTCCTTCTTTAAATAGTCAACACCATTATAAATAAAGATAATTCCACATATTAACATAATAATAAACGCTATTAATATAGGATTTAGGCCATCAATTATAAAGGCAACTGACATTAATGTACTAATTAAAGATATTATTATTCCCGCTATTAAGAATATAATTCCTTTGCTTTTTAATTTTTTTATTAAACGTGTTCTTCCCATGACATCCTCCATTAATTACTTTTATTATAATTAGTCATATTTTCATAGGTATATCCTAATAAAATATTAGCATTTTTAGTTGATATTTCTTGTAGAGCCTCCTCTAGCATTTCTTCTTTCACGTAATCAACCTTTTTTGTTTTGAATTTCTTTTTATTTTTCATAAATATATTAAGAAATACTTTGTTTCCAAACTTTGTACTAGTATTTCCTATATAAATCCAAGAAATATCATTATAGTTATAAATGTGTAATCCTAAAGAAAGTGATATTAGATATTTATCAGTTAAATATAGGCCTATTTTTTTATATTCTTTCATGCTAGTTTTTGCCAATTCACGCTCTACTTCATCATAGTCTATTTTGGATAATGTTTTTTTAGTGTTTATAGCACAAATTAACCAATTAATAAATATGGCAATAGCTGATGATATACTTAAAAATACAATAATTAAGCTAATGGCAATACCGGTAGTAAATTTTGTATATGTATCATCAAAATAAGTGGATCCAAAGTAGTTTGAATAATCATCTTTCGTTATTTTATTAGAGGTATTTTTATTAAATTCATCTATTATAAGCTTTTTTAAATCACTTGGTGTATTGTAAATATATCCTGTTAAAGTATAAGAAAAATTAGTTTTATCTTTTTCATAAGCCGTCTTTATTTTTTGATATGTTTCATCTGTTAACTTTGCAACATACATATAGTTAGATTTGTCATATAAGATATAGTATTTTACATATGTATAGTTAACTTCTCTTTGTGCTATTTGATATGGAATATCAGCAATTTCTATTGATACATACATATTTTTCTTGTCTAAATTTGTTGCGATTAGATCATTATAATTAATTGGCTTTTCTTTTTTCTCTTCATCTTCAATGAAAGAAATATAAATACAAAAGGAAGTAATAGCTAGAAATAGGCAAATTAAAATAGCAATTAACTTTTTATTATTTTGGTGTTTTATTTTTTTTAACATATTTTTTCTCCCATTATATTATATAATTTATTTCTTTTTTAAGAATCGTAAACTTATATTTTATTATATTATAATAGTTAATTCAGTTCAACTACTTGCTTCTTTGGTTCTATATTTTCTTAAAATCTTTTTTCTATTACCGATTGACATCTTTGTTCTGCCAATTATTTCAGATAGTTCTTTCTCACTTTTTATATCCCAATTTGAAAGAAGAATTTGATCTTCTTCTTTGGTCCAATATTTAATTCTTTTTTCTGCTCCTAATCTATGAGCCCGATGTTCAATAGAATTTTTAGTTCGTTTTAATTTTTTAGAGATCCATAGGGGTCCTTTAGACAAATAATGTTTTAAAACAAATGCATCTTCTTCTCTTTTCCAGTGATTGCTTCTTACAAGACCTAATTTATTAGCATGACTTATACAGGCCTGCTGTGTTTTATGGAGTCTTTTTGAAACCCAGGCACTACCATTATCAGGATAGTATTTTTCTAAAAATAAGTCATCTTCTTGTGACCATTTGCTTATACAAAAATTAGGATTAATATTTTTAGTACCTTTGTTTTTATATTTTGAAAAATGGATAAAATATTTTTTTAGTTCTTCATCTTCTATTTCAGAATAATATTTTTCAAATGAATACTCTTGATTATACCATTCTATATATTTTTCTCTATGTTTTAAAAACTCAGCAACTAATTTTTCGATATTATTTTGGCAGTACTTTATTCTAAGCATTGGAATTTTATTTTTCTGGCAATACCTATTTTTTATTTGGTCATGTCTTTGTGTTATTTCTAAAACCTCTTTCGCATTAATCTTTTTATCGCTGTAAAGTGTTGTAGGTAAAAAGTGTTGTGAACCATCATATTCTATTATACCAATTAGCTTTTTTAAGTTGTTATCTTCATATATTGCAAAATCAAATAATAATGGATTTTTGTCAACACATCCTTCTAATCCTACTTCCTGCCTATAAACTATTTTTTGACTATTGAGATAGGACTTGATTTTTTCTACGGCTGAGCTATCATCTTTAGTATAAGTTATTTTTAACCTAGTGGCTTTTTGAGAACATGCCTTTTCGTTCTTAGTCTTAATAATTTCACTAACAAATTTTCCGATAATGGGATAGTATTTTTTTAGAATGGCAATTTCTTCTTCCGTCCATAAGGCTTTATTGATATAGCGAATTTTATGCTTAGAGGCATATGTTATACATTTTCTTGGTGTTTTATTTAATTTTTCAGCACACCATGTGGCACCATATTTAGGATAATATTTTTTTAAGAATTTTTTATCATTTTCACTCCACTTTGGTATTGTTTTTAATTTTAATACGGCAGCTTTAGAGTGGCAAGCAACATAGCTTCTATTTAATTTTTCTGCTACAAATGTCCCACCTTTTTCAGGATAATACTTTTTTAAAAATTTTAATTCTGATTCACTCCATTTACTAGTGTTTATATATTTAACACCAAGTACATGTGCTCTTTGAAAACAGGTTTCTTTATTTCTATTCAAAAGTTTGCTCACTTTATTTATGCCATACAGAGGATAATATTTTTTTATAATGTCATCCTCATCTTTTGACCAGCGGTAACTTCTTTTAATTTTTAACTTTCCAGCTCTAGAAATGCAGGATGATGGTGAACGGTTTAAGTGTTTGCTGCACCATTCTGCTCCTTTATCAGGATAATTAGCTTTTAAAAAATTATCTTGTGACGTGGTCCACTTTTCATTAAACATTTGATATTGGGACTTTACTGTTTTATTATTTTTTCTTAATCTATATAATCTAGTTCTACATGATGATGAACTTCTAGATACTAGTTTAGCTACTTCACTATACCCCAGTTGTTTGTAATTATTTAATAAAATTATATCTTCTTTCGCAGACCAATTTTTATTTTCTCTTTTTATAATTTCATTATACATATAATCACCAATTAATTTTAACATACAATAGATTTATTTTAAAAATTAAAAAGACTAAGAAAATTAATTCTTAGTCTAAATAACATACTGGGGCGGTATAAGGGAATCGAACCCTTGCATACTAGTGCCACAAACTAGCGTGTTAACCACTTCACCAATACCGCCATGTAAATACAACAATTATTTTATCAATAAAGTTGTATTTTGGCAATATGTTTTATGCACTTTTTTAATTTTTTAGTTTTTCTAAGTTAATAAAAGTTACTTTATCTGTAACCGTCTTGGCAGTTTTTCTATACTTAGAAGAAGAACTTTCAAAAAGGAAGAGAATATCATTGTTATTATCAACAGATATTTGTTCTAACATGGGAGGACAGCAAAAGGAATAAGTAGGATTCAGATAAGTATTGGTTTTTGAAATCGGGAATATTAAAACCTTACTATTATTTTTTCTGCCATAAGAAGAACTTAAAATCATATGTGGGGTATCATTTATCTTACTAAAAGTGATTCCTTGAATTTTTCTTGGAACTTTAAATTCATAAAGATATTTTAGCGTTATGCCCTCTTCCTTGCGTAAGATATCATAAACTTTAATTAAACCATTTTTTGTTTTATTGAAACTGCCAACATATAATTTTTGGTCATAACAGGTAAGATAGGAACAAACTAAATTACCGTCTTCTATTAGTAGATCTCCTCCAAGAGAATTTGCTGAGACATCATACTTTTTCTGATGAATATAATTTTCGTTAATGAATTCATGATAAGGATAAGAACTTATTTTCCCTTTAGTATCACAAATAAATATTAAATTATGTTTTTGATCATAGCTAATTCCGCCAACATGAGCTTTATTATTTAATATAATGGTTTTGGTTCTACTTCCATCTAAGTCTAACATTAATACTCTAGATTGTTCATGGTTATCCATGTAGCATGATACTAATATAGTATTATTCACTCTACAAATTCCTTGTGGTACTTCATTATCTTCTAATGGAAGTTTGATATTATTAACTATTAATTTGTTGTACTCTTCATAAACATTTTTTTTAAACATATTAATCCCTTCTAAATTAAAGAAAAGGGTTAATTAATTTAACCCTTATTCTACTGTTACTGACTTAGCTAAATTTCTAGGTTTATCTATATCACAGCCTCTTTTTAGAGCTACATAATAAGATAAAAGTTGAAGTGCTGGTACTACTAACATACTTTGAGTAAACATAGATGTTGTTGGAACAACTATTTTAGTATAATTTTCAAAATCATCTAAATCTTTAGTAGTTATAACTATTCCAAATGCTCCCCTTGCCTCTGTTTCTTTTAAGTTGGAAATACTCTTATCTTTTAAGGCTTTATTAGTGATAACGCATAATACAGGCATATTTTCTTCTACTAAAGAGATAGTACCATGTTTTAATTCTCCTGCTTGATATGCTTCACTATGAAGATATGATACTTCTTTTAATTTTAGACTTCCTTCCATACAAATGGCGTAATCTATTCCTCTACCAATAAAGAAACAAGATTCTTTTTGATAAATTGAGTCTGCCACTTTTTCGTAGTAACTATTATTATCTAATACACTTTTTAATAAAGCTGGTAACTTTTCAAATGCCTTATAATCTTCATCGCCTTGAACTAGTTTCTTTACCTTAGCAGTTTCTAGAGCCATTAAAGATAATACACACACTTGTAAAATATAGGCTTTAGTAGTGGCAACAGCTATTTCAACACCAGCATTAGTTAGTATTTTTCTATCACATTCTCTTGCTATGGTTGAATCTGGATTATTGACAATACCTAATGTTTCAATTCCTAATTTATGAGCTTCACGCATTGCGGCGATAGTGTCAGCTGTTTCTCCTGATTGTGATATCAAAATAACTAAAGGATTTTTTCCATAAAGTTTTTTCTTATAACGATATTCACTAGCTGGATAAACATCTACTTTTATATTGGCATATTCTTCAAAAAGATTTTGACCAACTAATCCAGCATACATTGCTGAACCACACGCTACTATATCTATTTGTTCATATTTTGAAAGATCAAGTTCACTTCTATTTGCTTTATTTTTATATCTTTCAATAAGATTATTTAAGACTACTGGTTCTTCCATGATTTCTTTTAACATATGATGTTTATAACCATTCTTACTATTATCTACACCCTTACTATCTGATATTAGTATTTCTTTTTCGATAGGTTTTCCATCATGATAAATTTTGCAAGTATCACTAGTTAGAACAGCGATATCTCCAACATCTAATAAAATATATTTGTTAGTATATTTTATAATAGCTGTAATATCACTAGCTAAAAAGTTTTCGCAATCTCCAATACCAATTAATAATGGACTATCTTTTCTTAATGCATATAGACTATTATCACCCTCAACCATAATACCAAAAGCATAACTACCGGTAAGTATTTCAGTTGTTAATTTGATAGCTGTTAGTATATCATTATCTTTTAATTTATAATCTAACATAGCTGCGGCTACTTCACTATCTGTATCACTATTAAATTTGTAGCCTTTTTGTTCTAATTCTTCTTTTAAAGTATCAGCATTTTCAATAATACCATTATGAACTAAGGTAATTTTTCCTACCTTATGTGGATGAGCATTAACAAGATTTGCTTCACCATTGGTTGCCCATCTAGTATGAGCAATACCATATAAACTATTTAACTTATCTTCTTTATTAATTTTTGTCTCAAGTTCTTTTACTCTTCCAACACTTTTAATAATTTCTAAATTTTTGCCATCGGATATCGCAACTCCGGCTGAATCATATCCTCTATATTCAAGGGCATATAACCCATTAAGTAAAACTTCTGTTGTTTTTTTCTTTCCTATATAACCTGTGATTCCACACATAAATAAATTCCTCCACTATAAAAAAATATTAAGTGGATATATTCTTTGTTGTAATATTGTTTTTACTTTTTTAAATATATCTAACGAACCTTCAATCCGTTGTAGCATCCGCCGAATATTCGATAACTACAATCCTCGTCAACTGTTTAGTTCAGGCGCTTAAGATGAATTACAACCTTTCATTTTCTATCTCATTAATATTATTATACAAAAAATTAGGAGATGTGACAAATCTTTTTTTAGAAACAAAAAAACTTCAAGAAATATTTCCTGAAGTTTTTGATCTATTTACTTTCTTTTTTTTGTTTAGTAATATCAATAATAATATTAATAGACATAAATACAATCATGATTGCTACTACAACTAAAATATTTTTTGTTAAAAGACTCTTTTCAATAGTAACAAGACTTTCTCTTAAAAGATTTATAGTATATGTCATTGGTAATATTGGGTTTAAGAATCTAAATCCTTTTGTTACTGTTTCAATTGGGAATGTACCACCGGCTGCAGCTAATTGTAATACTAATAATATTAAAGCAATAAATTTACCGATATCTTTGAAGTTAATAATTAATGTTTCAATAATTGCCATAAATGTATTAGCTACTAAAATAATTGAAATGAAATATAAGAAAATATTTGTTATTTCAAAATCTAGTAAAGTCATAAGGAGAATTCCTAGAATGATTGCTGATAATGTTGCAAGGCCATGGTAGCATAATGTTCTTTGAAGACGGTTTTTATTACTAATACTTAGCTTTTTAAATCTTTCTTCTTTATCATAGTAAAGAACAATATACATCATTAAACATCCTACCCATAAAGCTATAGATATAAAGAATGGTGAGAATGCTGTACCATAACTTGATATTTCATTTACAGCTTTTGTTTTTACTGTTACTGGTTCTTTACTGTAGTCAGATAGGTTATCTACTTTTTTAACTTCTTCTTTTGTTGTTGTAATATTTGTATTTAATTCTTCTTTAGCACCTTTGACACTGCTATTTAAAGTTTTAATACCAGCATTTAGGGTTGTTGCTCCATCATTTAAGGTTGCAATACCATTTCTTATCTGAAGTGATGAATCATATAGTGTGTTAGCGCCATTTAATAAGGTATTAACTCCACCTTGTAACTGTTTTATTTTATCATTAACTGATAATAATGGTGTTACTTTGTTATTTAATTCATTTATTCCAGCTGATACGCTTGTATTAGCGTTTTGTAGTTTTTGACCACTTATTTTTAAATAATTAATCGTTGTTGTGTTACCTGTTTTTTCAGATGGTGTTGACATTCCTTGAGCGATTGCACACATTTTGATTTCTTCTTTAGTTGCTGTGTTATTTTGAACTTTTGGACAGATACTTGCATTAATTAATGTTACTAAGCTATCTGTGTAGTTTAAGGCAGTATTTACTCCTGAAACATAAGCATTAAAACCAGTACTAAATTGATCATTACCAGCTTTTATGTTGGCAGCTCCTGTTACTAATTCATTTAATCCGGAACTTAAACTTGAAAAATTAGCAGTACTACTATTTAAAGTTTCTATACCATCTTTGATATTTTTGATACCTGTATTAAACTCTTCATAGTTTGATTTTAAACTATTAGTACCATTAGCTAAACTATTACTTCCATCTTGAAGTTTTGTAGTACCTTCTTCTAATTGTTCAAAGCCATTTGAAATAGTTTCTAATTTTGATGGTACATCTTTTATTGTAGAAGCTAGGCTGTCTACAATAGTAGAATTTACAGTATTATCAAGATTTTTTTCTACAGCACTTACTACATTATTGATAATTTGACTAGCTAGATAATTAGATTTCTGGTTTGGTGCATATGTAATAGTTGCGTGTTTTTTGTTTGTGGTAGATGCACTTTCCATACTTTCAGAAAAATCTTTTGGAATAGTAATTACTGCGTAATACTTTTTATTATAAAGACCATCTGATGCCTTTTCATCACTAACTGTACTTATCTTTAATTTTTTAGAGTTTTTGATATTAGTAATAACTTTTTCTCCGTTATCACCCTCATCATTATTAACAATGGCAACTGGTATGTTATCAATGTTTCCTTCACCATATGGATTCCAATAGGCTTTTAAGTAAAAGAAACTGTACATGAACGGTATAATTAAAACTGCCGCTATAATAACATAATTAAAAAACTTTTTTTCTTTCACGATATCCCCTCCTAATTAAATAGACCATCTTTTAAGATTGTGGTAATTTCTTTAGTAATTGTTTTCTCATCTATTGGCTCATCATATTCAAATAAGATTGATAAACAAACTTTATAGATAATAAAAGCTGTTAAATGAGCATTACATTTTTTGATGTTTTTTTGATCTATTTCCTCATTTATTTTTGTTTCAAGATAATTAATTATCTCTGAGTCATAATAATTTGAAAATGACATATTTTGCATAGCATTATTACTTGATGTGTTACAATCTTTAATAATAGATTCTAATAAAGCACTATTTTTTCTGAGATTTAAGATTTCTAACATAATAGTTGATACTTTATCGGTAAAACTTTCATTATTTATTTTCTTTTCTATTTTTTGTTTCATATTGATAAGTTCTTCTTCAATAAAGTATCTAAACAATTCATCTTTATCTTTAAAGTAAGAATAAATTGTTTTCTTAGTTACGTTAGAGGTTCTTGCTATCTCATCCATAGATACTTTTTTGTAACCATACTTTGTAAATAATTCACGGGCTGTATTTATTACAACTTCTTTTTTTTCCATATCAGTCACCTCTATACAGATATACCAATTTGGTATACCAGTATAGTATATGCTTTTTGTCGAATTTTGTCAAGAAAAATCTATAAAAAAAAGAACTATTTTGAAGTGATACAATAAAAGTAGACAGATAAAAAAAAGAGCTGTTTACTTTTTT
>OLNE01000165.1_pt1 | contig 72112 bp, 63 predicted proteins | sample 1672431 | NCBI WGS metagenome assembly OLNE01 (sample SAMEA3136685, study PRJEB25190) | human gut metagenome | reverse complement strand
GGTATCTTCGGCAAGAGGCAGGGAGAGGTTGGTGACATCGTCCACGATGCCGACGGTGAACTCGCGCTTGGGCTCGTCCTTCTTGAGCTCCTCGTAGATAGCGAAGGCAGAAGAGGGAGCGGTGTCCTTGGAGCCCAGGCCGTAGCGGCCGCCCACCACGGTGAGGTCGGTGCGGCCAGCCTCATAGAGTGCGGAGACAACGTCCTGGTAGAGAGGCTCGCCAATGGAACCCGGCTCCTTGGTGCGGTCCATGACGGCGATCTTCTTGACGGTCGCGGGGAGCACGTCGACAAAGTGCTTGATGGAGAAGGGACGGAACAGACGGACCTTGACCAGGCCGACCTTCTCGCCATGAGCGTTGAGGTAGTCGATGACCTCTTCGAGCACGTCGCAGAAAGAACCCATGCAGACGACGACGCGATCGGCATCCTCGGCGCCATAGTAGTTGAACAGGCCGTAATCGGTGCCGAGCTTCTCGTTGATCTTGCCCATGTACTTCTCGACGACAGCGGGCAGCTTGTCGTAGGCGGTGTTGCATGCCTCACGATGTTGGAAGAAGACGTCGCCGTTCTCGTGGCTGCCGCGGGCGTGTGGATGCTCAGGGTTCAGCGCGTGATCGCGGAACTCCTGGACAGCCTCCATGTTGCACATGTCCTTGAGGTCCTCGTAGTCCCACATGGCGACTTTCTGGATCTCGTGGCTGGTGCGGAAACCGTCGAAGAAATTGAGGAACGGAACCTTGCCCTCAAGAGCGGCGAGGTGTGCCACCGGGGAGAGGTCCATGACTTCTTGGACGTTGCCCTCGGCGAGCATGGCAAAGCCGGTCTGACGACACGCCATGACATCGGAGTGATCGCCAAAGATGTTGAGCGCCTGGGTAGCCACGGTACGAGCCGACACGTGGAAAACCGAGGGAAGGCCCTCGCCGGCGATCTTGTACATGTTGGGGATCATCAGCAGCAGGCCCTGGGAAGCCGTGTAGGTGGTGGTCAGCGCACCAGCGCCCAGAGAACCGTGGACGGTACCGGCAGCACCGGCCTCGGACTCCATCTCAACAACGTTAACGGGCGTACCGAAGATGTTCTTCTTGCCCTGCGCGGCCCACTGGTCGACATGATCGGCCATCGGGCTGGACGGCGTAATGGGATAGATTCCCGCCACCTCGGTGTACGCATACGATACGTATGCGGCGGCCTCGTTGCCGTCCATAGACTTGAACTTACGCGCCATATACCCCTCTCCTCTCGTTTGGGTGTACATGCTTTCCGAAAGACGGCGCCTTTCGGATGTAGCCACGTGTCGCAATGCATCAGGCGATGTGATGCATTGCGCTGGAACCGCAGGTCATTCTACCCATGAACGCGCACTCGATACAGTGCGCCATGCGACGGGCGACCCCGTCTCTGCCATGGTGAATGCTTCGATTTCACAGGTTGTTCTATTGTACTCCGCACAACTGCTTTCGTTTTCGAAAACCGCAAGCGGTACTGCGCAAACCGGAAGGAGCGAAGGCACGGCTAGCGTCTACGCAACGTCGTCATGTCCGCAGCCGCGCGAGCCCCGTACGCCGCTTGCACGTCGCTCGCACACACGGCAGCTCAATCCCGCCTCGCACATTGTCCAACCGCCCCGCCCGTCGCGACAAAACCCGCGCACAAACGTCCACTTTTCCCTATTTCTGACGAAAAGTTGTCGTTTGTGCGCGGGTTTTGACGTTGGCGTCGCGTATCACTCCAACGCAGACGCCCAGCCGCCCGGGGGCACCATCCAATTTGTTGCTCAACAGAATCCCCCCCTCACTTTTAAAGTTGCAACTATAGCAACACCTACTCCAAGAGAGGAAAACCTATGACCGACGAGCTCGAAAAGCCAACCAAAGAACCGACAGCAGACGAGCCGCTGAAAGACGCCGCAGCATCAGACAATCAAGCTCCGGAGGTTCGTGCAGAAAGCGGCACCGAGGTGACCAACCCAAAGCGCAAGCCGCCCGTCAAAATACTTGTAGGCGTGCTTTGCGTAGTTGTTTTGGGACTCATTGTCATTCTCCCTTCAATTTTGACGAATGCCCTGCTCGGCAGTAACAATTATTCAGCGGCTTTACGAATCGCCAAAAGCATTCCCTGGGTCTCAGACCGCAAAGAGATAATCAGCGAATGCCGCTACGGGCTCTTTTCGGACTATCTCGTTAAAAACGGCGACTATTCGACGGGAGGGAGCCCGGAGTGGAAGGTCGTGGGCTACGATAACGGAGACATCGTGTGCACGGTTGACGGCAATACAACCGAGAGCCTCTATGCTTCTGCACAGGTTTCGCTGGTCTTGACAATTCACCGCGGCGAGTCCACCGCCGATCTTACAGGAAGCTCCAAAGTGCGCATCCTTAACCAGACAGTCGAAGAAAACGCGTCGGGAAGGCTCAATCTCTCTTCGTACAACTACGGCGATGAAGTTGTCTGGGACAGCTATTCGAATACTGGTACAGCAGCAGGAACCCTGTTGAAAAAGAACGGCGGAATGCTTGAAAAAATAATCAGAAACGGCCTGGCGGGGGCTTTAACCGAAAGCGGCACAGGAGCAACCCTCGCAGACTTGGGATTTGCAAATCTATCTCATTAGCGTCATTAGCGACAAGCACCAAATGGAGCCCGTCATTGCGGGCTCCATTTTTGTAAACCCGAACTTGAAGCGAGGCGCCCTTTGCGACAATGGGCCAGCACAACGGCCCTCTTGCCATCGCAACCACCCCGTTCAATTTGTTGCTCAACAAACTCTTGCCCCAAAGAACGAGAATTAAAGATGGTTAAATAAACACCAGACTGTTTCTAAGAAAGGATGACAGCCATGCCAACCCCCCCCCGAAAATCCGAATAAGCAGCCCAGTCGCAAGCACTCGCTTCTAAAAACTGGCGCGCTCGTCAATATCGTTGCCGGTGCCGGCTTCTTCCTTTTTTGCGTCGTAACGCGGATAGGAGATGCGCTTGACCCGATAGACAAGAGCGAGGGTTATACTACTGTCAGTGTCGAGCCGGCTTATCCCAATTTGTGGATTGCAACGCTCGTTATCCTGCTTATCATCACGGCGCTTTCCATCGTTATCCTGATTGCTAAAATCTCAAAGAAATCCCTCAAAATCGTCTGTTACGCCCAACTTGCCTTGGCGCTCTTCAACTTCGTTGCCTCCATTGAGATGTGGAATATTGGGATCTGCTGCGTTGCCTGGATGTTTGAATGGGTGTACGTCCTTCAACTCATCGGTTCAATACAATGCCTCAGGGGAATCTGGAAGCTCGATGACTAGCCGCACGAGCCGTTGCGGCGAGACGAGCATGTCCAGTTGGTGCGAAGCGCGCTTGACGATCTACCTGGCAACGCTCGCGCTCGGCGCAATTATGCTCGTCGCCGACCCCTTTACGTACCTATGCAACCAACCGGGACATCACTGCATAGGATGCGGAGTTAAAACTGGCATTTTCTTGCTGCTACATGGAAATATCCAAGCGACAATCAGGTCAAACCCTCTCGTGTTGATACTTGCCGCATGCACGATCGCCGCCGCTATCGATAGCGTCCATATGATTGCACGCGCCGTAAAACGCAGCGTGAAATAGATCGCGACGACTGCCGCGACAAAAAGAAACCCGCGCACAAACGTTCACTTTTCCTTATTTCTGACGAAACGTTGTCGTTTGTGCGCGGGTTTTTGCTTTGGGAGCGACGTGACGACAGGCCGCGGTGACGTAACGACCCGACAGCGGAGGCGTGGCGGCACGACAGCAGGCCGCACGCCGAGACGCGAGCGCGGCCGGTGCAAGCCAACATGCCGCCAGCAGAAGGCAGGCCACGGCGCAGCGGCGCGAACACCAACACCGCATGCGCCGCCCTAGGTCCCTATGCCCAGCGCTCCGGCATGCCCTCTACCACGGCAAAAACGGTGCTGGCGCCCAGATGAAGCTCATCGCCCGCGTGCAGCGACACCGCAGTGTCTCCCTGCACCTTGTTTTCGGCACGATCGACACCGTCCACGACGAGCGTTCCATTCGAGGAGCCCAGATCCTTGACGAGCCAGCCATCCTGTTCGCTGCGCCAGATGCGTGCATGCTCGGCCGAGACATCGGAATCGACATCGGTGATGTCGCAGTCGCCCAACGCAAGGGCACCGATCGTCACGCCCTCCCCCATTGGCTCAACCCAATACGGAGCGCTGCACACATAGCCGTCGCGCACGCGGATAAGGCCCAGGCGGGGTTCCCATGCGTCGATAGACGAGCGGTCGGACACATCGATCTTTTCCATCACCGGCGTGGACATGAGGTTCACGTGCATGGAACGCACGTAGTCGGCCGTATAGGCAACGGCTTTGCCAACGTTGCCCGAGCAGCCAACCGCCACAAACAGCACGAGCGCAGCCTCGGCGCGCTCCCCCACCGTCGTGCCGGAGCTCAAATTGATGCGATCGAGCATGTTGCGATACAGATGCGCGTCCTGATGGCACGCAGCAAGCGCTGCATCCATAGCCTGGCCGGCATCACCGCAAACCACGTCCAAAATCTGCTGAGGTTCAAAAACCTTTGAGCCGCGAGTCCGCAAACGACTCATAACGCGCGTGGCGGCGCGACCGTAATCGGCAAAGTAGCGATCCTGCAGAGAGCCCGCAGGCGCGTGCACGATAAAGCGAGAAACCCAAGAGCGATCGGAGGTACGGCTCTTTGGGCTGCGCCCATCAGAAAGTGGTCGGCTGGAAAGCACCATTTCGGCAAGCTCGTTGTGCTTGATGCCACAAAACCGCTTGAACACGTCAAACATCACGCCGCACGGCGTCAATTCATCAGAAAAAGCCATGACCTATTGCTCCTCGCTATTCGAACCCGCCGGTGCTGATTGAAGTTCTGCCACACGTCCCGCTTGGGCACCGCCAAATGCAGCAGTACGACGTTCGCTTGCCGCCGCCAAGCGCCGGCGACGTTCATGCAGCATCGCGGGAACAACTGCCATCGCGTAATCCAGCACGATGGGGCACCAACCCGCCGCGCTCGCCGTAAAGAGCGCCGCCACCATGCCGCGGCCACGGGCCGCGGGATCGACCGCCGTGCACGCAAGCAGGCCCATGATAAAGGCAGCACCCACAAGCAAACCAAGCGTACCGCGCAAAAAGCCCTCGCGCGTGCAGCGGTCGCGTCCCCGCGCCGCAAGCGCCGCCACTGGCGGCAGGGCCAAAGCGGCAAGCACTTGCAGCCAGCCAAGTTCGCCCGCCCAAACCATCGTGTCAAAGCGCAATGTAGCAGCCGTGCCGCGCAGCAAAAACGCGGTAGTGAGCGCCACCGCGCACCAAATGGCGGCCGCCACAGCCTTTCCCATCGAGCGCACCACGCGGCGCACCGTAAACGGCGAGGCCGAGTCAAGCCACGACGCCCCCATCATGCAGGGGATAAGCGGGTCCCCCGCAACGGCGCGCTGGACGTTTTGCGCATAATGCCTGCAAAACGCCTCCAGGCCATCGCGCACGGCACGTGCCTCGGGACGCTTATCCTGCGATGTCACCAAGCAGGCCATCACCATCTCGGCAAGCTGCTCGTCAACATGCTCCAGGCAAAGGCGCAAACCCTCCGATTCCGGCAAAAGCGGCGTATCGATCGTGGCCTGATAGGCGGCAACCGCCACCTCGGGCTCGCGTACCAAAACCGATTTCATGTCGGCCCCAGAGCAATGAGCGCACACAAGCTGAGCGGGAGGCGTATCGACCTTCACACGATAAGCCGAAGCAACGCGATGGTCACCGTCTTCGGAGCCCTGCAGAGCCTGGGCATAGGGTGCCTCGCCGGCAAGCAACTCGTATACGACACTCGCAGCAGCGTACACATCCACAGCAGGAGACGTGCGCAGACGCTCCACGTGCGCGATATCGTCCGAGAGCATCTCGGGCGGAGCATACGCGGGCGTAGCGCGGCGCGCTGTAGAAAATCTCTCGGTAAAGGTAGGGTCTGCAGGCTGCACCATGGACGAAGAGCCAAAGTCGATAAGGCACAGGTCAAACTCGCCCTCGTCCGATTGCTGCTCGAGCGAAAGGTGCCCCGTGCGCACCATGATGTTCGCGGGTGAGATATCGCGATGGACAAAGCCGTCCCCCGCAAGGTCCATACGCGTCAACAGCTCAAAAAGCCCGCGGCCAATCTGTGCCGCCGTAAGCGGCGACAAGCGGCCGTCATCATCGACCGCAAGCGCATGGCGCGCCTGCGCAAGCGTCATGCCCTCGATCCACTCCATAATGATGGCGGGGGCGCCATCCACAAAGCCATAACCGTAGAGGCGAGGGAAGCCCTTGAAGCCCGAAAGCGCGCGATGACACTCGTACTCCTTGCGAAACGCGATGCGCAGCAGCTCATCGCGACGGTCGCAGGCAGCAGCGTCCTCATCGGCGGCTCGCTCGGGCATGACGAGGGTCTTGCATGCATAGCATTCGCCCAGCGCATTGGTCACGTAGGTCACGCGGCCCAAACCGCCGCGGCGTGTACGTGCCTCGTCTGCAAACAAGGTGGTGAAACGACGGCGACACGCATCGCGCTCCCCATAGGAAAGCGGTGCGGCGGATTCAAAATCTTCAACGTGGATAACGCGCAGCGGACGAGCAGGCTCAACATGCGTGTCCGCAGCCTTGAGAATCTCCTCCGTCATAGCATGATCCCCGCGCGTTTGGGTCTGTACTCGGCGAGATATTTGTTCTGGCCGCTTTCATTCATAGTTTCTGTCAGCGGCTCCATGAACTCGCTCACATGCTGAGAGGGATCGGCGAAATCGAGATTGTTGGACCAGGCGGCGTCGAGACAACCCAGGTAGTCTCTCAGGCATCGATACGAGCCAATGAGACGCGATCGTTGATCTATGAGCTGCGAACCTGCAGGCGTGACATGGCCGTTAACCGTCTTGCTAAATTCGATCCAAATCTTTTCGTTCGCCCTCTCCACCCTGGCAGCAGCTGTTTGACGAGTAGCCAAATCTGTACTCAGAGCGCAACGGTTGAACTCCTCGGTCAAGCTGTTGACCTCGGCGGCAAGTTCATCCAACCTCGTCAGACGGCCGAGCATCCACTGACGGTACTCTTTGTCCGCCTCACTCAGCTCCAAAGCAGGCTTGTCGTCTTTGCCGTCGTCTTTTCCGTCGTCTTTGCCCGTATCATCCTTGCCCTCATCGGGCTTGGAGGGCGTATCGGGAGCAGAGGGCGCAGGATCGGTCTTGTCGGCACCGGAGCCAGGAGTCTGCCCGGCATTGGCCTCGTCTTTCTTGGCCTCGGCATCTGCAACCGTTGTGTTCATAAGACCGGAAAGGGAAATACCGGTCATACTTCCTGCAGAGCCAGCACCGGTACCGGAGCCCGCCTCAGAGGACGACCCCTCCCCAGCAGCATCCTCGCCAAACATCATCTGACGAAAGAGACTCGTCCACATGCCGGACGCAGAAGAGCCTGCTGTGCGGCCCGCAGCGTCGAGCAGCACAAACGACTTTCCCTCGGGATCTTTCATCAACGAGGGAAGCGATACCGTATAGGCCGCTGCCCCCACAAAAAGCAAGGTAAACGAAAACGTAACCAAGCCCATCATTGCCGACGGCAACAGTGAGTGCAAACGCCGACGCGTCATCGATGTTCTCAAATTAGGCAAGGCCCTCATTGATCCCCCCCCCCGCCGCAAATAGGCGGGAATATGACACACTGTTCGTAATCATAACAGCACGCCTTCGGAAATCGTGCCGAAGGCGTGCCAAAAGATCGACTATTCGGTTATCGGACAGTTTTTACCCGTAAGTTCACGACCAAACCCAAAGCTACAGCGTGCGACGGGCCTCGATAGCACGACCGAGCGTAAGCTCGTCGGCATACTCCAGGTCGCCGCCCACGGGAAGACCGCTCGCCAGACGACTCACCTCGATGCCAAGAGGCTTGATGGTGCGCGCCAAATAGCTCGCCGTGGTCTCGCCCTCGATATTGGGATTGGTGGCGATAATGACCTCGTGAATATCCTCGGTTCCCAAACGCGCCAGCAGCTCACGGACATGAAGCTGCTCGGGACCGATCTTGTCCATAGGGCTGATCACGCCGCCGAGCACATGATAAAGACCGTGATAGGACCCTGTGCGCTCGATCGCCGTAACGTCGCGAGGCTCGCCCACCACGCAGATGCGCGTGGTATCGCGCGTGGAGTCCTCGCAGATGGCACACTCGTCACCCGTGGCATAGTTAAAGCAACGGCTGCAAAAATGCACCTGCTCCTTGACGGAGAGGATGGCGTCTGCCAGGCGACGCGCCTCCTCAACGTCGGATTCCAACAGGTAATACGCGATGCGCTGAGCCGACTTGGGACCAATGCCCGGAAGTCTGCCCAGCTCATCAAGAAGAATCTGTAGGCTATGGTCTGCCGTCATGATTTAGAACGGCATACCCGGGATGTTGAGACCGCCGGTGATGGCGCCCATCTGCTTGTTGGCAAGCTCGCCCACGCTGCGGATGGCCTCGTTGACGGCGGCCATGATCATGTCCTGCAGCATCTCGACGTCCTCGGGATCGCACGCATCGGGATCGATCTTGATGGACTCGATCTTCATGTCACCCGTCATGGTGACCTTCACCATGCCGCCGCCTGCACTGGTGTCGACGGTCTGGGTCTTGAGGTTCTCCTCGGCTGCGGCGAGCTGCTCTTGCATCTTGCGCGCCTGCTTCATCATCTGCTGCATGTTCATACCGGCCATGATGGCTCCTTATCTTCGGCGTTTTAACCAGAAGAATCGTACCATGCACGCGAGGCGGCAACCACAATTACCTTTCCGCTTACACCATTACGACGTGCGGCGCGGTGTCACCGTAACATCCGCGCCGCATCGCCGGTACTATTTAGTGTGAATCGCGTGCCCGCCAAAGCCGTTGCGCATCGCTGCGACCGCCTTGTTGGCAAACGAGTCCTCGATATGCGAGGCGTTGCGCGTCATGAGCGAAAGCGCAATCACAGGTACCGGGACCTCCAGGTCAAGGGCTGTCTCCACCGTCCACTTGGCTTCGCCGCTTGCATCCACTACGCCGCGGATGTCCTCCAAGCCGGGATGCTCACCAAGCTGCTGCTCCATAAGCTCCATCAACCAGCTGCGAACAACCGATCCGCAGTTCCAGTTATGAGCGACGGCCTTGAGGTCGTAGTCGAAGTCGCTTGCCTCCATGAGCGCAAAACCCTCGCCAATCGCCTGCATCATGCCGTACTCGATGCCGTTGTGGACCATCTTCATGAAGTGACCGCTGCCCGCACGACCGGTGTACAGCAGGCCGCCCTCGCACGACATGTCATCGAGCATGGGCTCCACATACTCATATGCGCTACGATCGCCGCCAATCATGAGGCAGGCGCCGTTGCGGGCACCGGACTTGCCGCCCGACGTGCCCGAATCCATAAAGCGGATACCGTGGGCAGCAGCCTGCTCGGCATGCGCCACGGAATCGTGATAGTTGGAGTTGCCGCCGTCGATCACGATATCGCCCTCATCGAGCATCTCGAACAGCTCGGCGAGCACCGCATCGGTAATGGGACCGGAGGGGACCATGGCCCATACAACACGGGGAGTGCCGAGCGCAGAAACCAAGCCCGCCATGGAATCGACCGTCTCGATATCTTCGGCCTCGACTGCGGCGCGGGCGGCCTCGCTCATGTCAAAGCCCACCACACGATGCCCGCTGTCCTTCAGGTTCATCGCAATGTTTGCGCCCATCTTGCCCAGACCGACGATTCCGATCTCCATGCTGCCCGCCCCTTTTCCAACAAAGACCACACTGCCAAACATAAGCCGGCGCGTCGTGGAGAGAAAAACGCACGCCGGCTCCCCCGTTATCACACCTCCGTACGCCCCATGCAAGGGTGAAACGTCGTCTTTTTTGCTTGTGGAATTGGTCAAACGTCTTATCAAGATCATTTTTTGAGCGCTCTTCGCAAAGTCTTGACAATTTATCGCGCCGAATTCGAAAAAATTTTTGTCTAATGGCGATAAAACGTTGCTAAAAACAGGGGGATTCGTCACTATATATAATGATGAAAGGCCGAAAAAATAATTTCGGCATTAATGTCGTTTGTTAACAGAAAGTCATGTTTGGCAACGCGGTTTATGAGAGAGAACCGCAAGAAGGGAGCAATCGTGACAAGAGCAATTGACAAACTCGAACCGTTCCAGAGGGCCATTTCCAAGGCACACCTCGCCTCTGCAGGCGTAGCTGTCGATTCCCTCGAGAACCCCGACAAGCCGTTGATCGTTATCGCCAACAGCTGGAACGAGATCTGCCCGGGCCACGAGCCCCTGCGTCAGCTCGCTCAGGAAGTCAAGAAGGGCATCCTCGAGGCCGGCGGCGAGCCCATTGAGTTCAACACCATCGCCATCTGCGACGGCCTGGCACAGGGCCACGCTGGCATGCACTACAGCCTTCCCCATCGCGATATCGTCGCCGACTCCTGCGAGGCCCAGATCATGGGTCAGAACTGCTTTGACGGCGTTGTCTACATGGGCAGCTGCGACAAGATCATCCCTGGCCTGCTTATGGCAGCCGCTCGCATCAACCTGCCTGCAGCGCTCGTAACCGCCGGCCCCTGCTATGACGAGGTCAAGCCTTCTTACTCCAAGAACCTGCGCGCCAAGTTCCTCCGTGGCGAGGCCACCGAGCGCGAGGTCATCGAGGGTACGCTCAAGTACTACACCGGCCCTGGCATCTGCCCGTTCCTGGGTACCGCCAACACCATGGGCTGCCTGGGCGAGGCCCTGGGCATGGAGGTTCCCGGCGGCGCACTGCAGCCCGCTCCCTCCGCTCAGCGTCGTTTCATCGCCCGCCGCACCGGTGCCGCCGTCGTGGACCTGGTCCGTCGCGGCATCAAGCCGAGCGACATCATGACGCAGGCTGCCATCGACAACGCCGTGGCTGTCCTCGCCTCCATCGGCGGTTCCCTCAACGCCCTGCTGCACCTTCCCGCCATCGCCGCCGAGCTTGGCCTCAAGTGCACCTGGGCTCAGGTTGCCGAGACTACCTCCAAGCTTCCCGTCGTCTGCAACGTTGTTCCCAACGGCGACATCTCCTGCGTGAACCTCTATAAGGCAGGCGGCATCCAGGGCGTCCTCAAGACCATCGAGGGCTCCATCGACACCTCCGTCATGACCGTCAACGGCCACACCATGGGCGAGAACCTCGCTCAGGTGGACGTCGAGAAGGACATCGACCGCTCCGTCATCCGCACTCAGGACGACCCCGCTTCTGTGGCAAACGGCATCCAGGTGCTCTATGGCAACCTGGCTCCCGAGGGCACGCTCGTCAAGACCTCTGCTGTTCCTGCCGATCAGCACACCTTCGACGGCCCGGCCATGTGCTTCAACAGCGAGGAAGAGTGCTTCGACGCCTATAACAAGCACGAGATTCCTGCCGGCACCGCCGTCATCATCCGCTACGAGGGTCCCGTGGGCGGTCCTGGCATGAAGGAGCTGCACCGCGTCACCGAGATCATGAAGGGCATCCCGGGCTCCGCCGTCATCACCGACGGTCGCTTCTCCGGTGCTTCGGGCGGTCTCTCCGTGGGCTACCTGTGCCCCGAGGCCGCTGAGGGCGGCAACATCGCCCTTATCCAGGATGGCGACATGGTCCACATCAACCTTGCCGACAACTCCATCAACTTCGATATCACCGACGAAGAGCTGGAGCAGCGTCGCGCCAACTGGACGCCCGTCGTGCACCCCGTGCCCGGCAAGCTCCTCAAGCGCTACCAGAAGATGGTCGGCCCTGCCAAGGATGGCGCTTTGCTGAGCTGCTAATTGCCAGCGATTACAACGTTTCCCCCTAGCAAAGCCCGGAAGGCCAAGGTCTTCCGGGCTTTCTTCATGGGACGATAGATTGTAGGGTCGATAGATTCTGAGCATCTATTGCAGGACGCGAAAGACAATACACGTTCGCATTCACAAACAAAATGAGGCCCCGCACCAATTGATGCGGGGCCTCATTGCGAGACTCATATAAGAGTGCGCGAGAACTACTCGCCGCAACCACCCTTGACGAACTCGACGAGAGCGGCCACAGCCTCCTTCTCGTCCGCGCCGTCGGCAGCGATGGTGATCTCGGTGCCGCAGGTCAGGCCCTGGGTCATGAGGTTCAGAACGGACTTAGCGTTCACGCCATCGCCCTCGGCGTCGGACTTCTTGACGGTGACGTTGGACTGGAAGCCAGCGGCCATCTTGGAGAACTGGGAAGCCGGACGGGCGTGGATGCCAGTAGCGTTCACAACGGTAACGTTCTCAGAATACATTAATGCCTCCTATTGGATTGAGCAGAGGTCGGCGCCAACGCAGCGCGGGCTCTACCTAATGACAAGGTTTTATATTACACCATCTCGCGCACGGCCTCGTGCAGACGCTGACGATCTGCCGGATCTGTGCTGTTGTAGTGACGGGAGTTCACAATGTACTCCTCGATCGTGTTGAGGTTCTCCTCGGTGGGCTCGATGCCAATCTCACCAAGAGTCAGCGGCAGGTCCATCTTGCGCATAAACTCGCGCAGCTCGGCCTCCTTCTCCTGCAGGCCATTGAAGTACAGCTGGCAGAACAGACCGATGGCCACGATCTCGCCGTGGATGGCGTCGGCAGCCTCGTGGGTGAAGTGGGTGCGCACGCCGTCATAGATGACGTGAGCGAGCTCGGACTGACGGAAGCTCTTGGTGGTGTTGGCGATAACGCCGGTGGTGATCACGTTGAGGAAGGCAACGTCGCCGAGGGTCTTGGTGCACTTGCCCTCGCGGTTGTCGGCAATGGCCTGCTGACCATAGGTATGCAGCACGTCATAGACGTAAGCGGCCATATTGAATGCAGTGTAGACGTCGATGGGGTTCTCGTCGATATGCATCTCGGGACGACCGTTGAGCATCTCGATCTTCTTGGCCATAGCGTCCATGATGCCAGCAGCGTTGTAACGGATCGGGCACGCGGCGATAACGTCGAGGTCCATGTAGACAGCGTCGATCTCGTGATCGAAACGCCAAGAGGTCTTCTTACCACCCTCGGGGGTGTACATAACGCTCATGCAGGTGAAGGGAGCGCAGGTAGAGGCAGAGGTCGGGATGTTGACCGTGCCCAGCCCAGCGGTCTCGCCAGTGGCCTTGGCAAGGTCCATGATCTTACCGCCGCCGACACCGACGATCTCCTCGGCGCCAAAGGCATGAGCCTTCTCGGCCAGCTCGTCAGCAGCCTCGTTGGAGCACCAACCGGTCCAGATCTCGAGCTGGTAGTCGACACCAGCCTCCTTCAGTGCAGGCTCAAGCTGATCTTTGACGGCATCCCAAGAACGAGGGCCGGCAACGATGAGTACCTTCTTGCCAAAGCGAGCGATCTCCTCGCCCAGCTGCGGAAGCAGGCCCTGCTCGCAACGGACGCGACCGGCGCCAAACTTGATAGCGGTATCCAACTTGGGTTGATTGTTGCTCATTGAAATCCCCTTTTCCGTATAGCAACCATATCTTCAGCGCCTTGCATAAGGCGCCTCGAACACGCGTAAATAGAACCTAGGGCAAACCCTAGCCGCGGACCTTCTTGACCACAGCAGCGGCCTCGGCAGTCATTTCCTCGACCTTGGAGAAGTCGCCATCGGCAAAGAGAGCGGGCTTAACCATCCAGGTGCCGCCAGCGGCGATGATGGACTTAGAGCCCAGGAACTCGGGCAGGTTCTCAAGGTTCACGCCACCGGTGGGCATGAAGCGGTGGCCGACGAAGACGGCAGAGAGCGTCTCGGTGGCCTTGAGGCCGCCGTAGAGGTTTGCCGGGAAGAACTTGGTGATGTCGAAGCCACGGTTGATGAGGTGCGTGAGCTCGGCAGGGGTGACAGCGCCCGGAATCAGGTTAACCTTGTTCTCAAGGCAGTAGTCGATGATGGCGTCGTCATAGCCCGGAGAAACGATGAACTTAGCACCGGCCTCAACAGCGCGCTTGCACTGCTCGAGATTCACGACGGTACCGGCACCGACGAGGATATCAGGGCACTTCTCAGACATCTCGCGGATGCAGTCGGCGGCGGCAGCGGTACGGAAGGTCACCTCGGCAGCAGGAAGGCCACCCCTGACCAGAGCGTTGGCCATGGGGACAGCGTCCTCGACCTTCTCCAGCACGACGACGGGCACAACAGCCGTCTTCTCAAGCTGCTCGTAAAAACCGTTCTCTTTCATGTACTCGGTCGACATATCGATTTCCTCTCTCTTCATGTCGAACTTGTAGATAAGACAAACACCGTGGGACTTAAGCCCAGGCATTAGGGGATGCAGGTACACCACACTTCCTGGTTATGGAAGATGGAGAAGTCATTGAAGCCCAAGCGCTCCGCCGCCGGCTCGGCACCGTCGCATACGTCTTCGAGCATCTGATAGAGGCTCTCGCCCAGCTCGGCGATCGTCGAGGTTCCCTCAACAGCGCCCGATGCATCGAAGTCGATGTTGTCACTCATGCGAGCATAGGTCTCGCAGTTGCCTGTAACCTTGATGACGGGGATAAGCGGGTTGCCGATCGGCGTTCCACGGCCCGTAGAGAAGATAAGCACCTGAGCGCCACCGCAGGTCATGCCCGAGACAGATTCGATGTCATAGCCCGGGGTATCCATGATGGTAAGGCCGCTCTCAGTCGGACGCACGCCATAGGGAACCACCTGGGTGATGGGCGTAGTGCCACCCTTACTGATGCCGCCCAGAGCCTTCTCCTCCAGCGTGGAGAGGCCGCCTTTCATGTTGCCAGGTGAAGGATTGGCACCGCGCACGTCTACGCCGGCCTCAACAAAACTTTGCTCAAGCCCGTGGACGATCGTATAGATATCATCCGCAACCTCGGGCGTAGCCGCACGAGAGGCCAAGATGTCTTCGGTACCGATAAGCTCGGTTGTCTCGCCAAGCATTACGGTACCGCCCGCAGCTACGACCTTATCGCTAACGACGCCGATAACAGGATTGGCGGCAAGTCCGCTCGTTGCATCGGATCCACCGCAATTGGTCCCAAACAGCAAGTCGCCAAGCTCCATTGACTCGCGCTCGACCTTCGAGGCATCCTCCACAAGCTTCTGCGCAATCTCGACGCCGCGCTCGAGAGCGCGCACAGAGCCGCCGCAATCCTGGATCGTGATGACCTCGAGAGGCTTATCGCTCACCTGACGAATCTCGTCAGCAAGCTCGTAGGGTTTGGTGGTCTCGCAGCCAAGGCCGACGATTAGCGTACCGTAGACATTGGGGTTGAGCGTGAGGTTAAACAGACAGCGACGCATAATCTCGCGTCCAGAACCTACCTGACCACAGCCCTTGGAATTCTCAAGCGCAACAGCACCAGGAACCTGGGCCGCAATCTTGCGCACCATCATGTTGGCACAGCCCACGGTAGAAAGAATCAAAACGTGGTTACGAATACCAAAACGGCCATCGGGCCTGCGATAACCCTTCATCGTTCCACCCCTGTCTTGATGCTCTCGATATTGTGGATATGCACGTAATCGCCGCGCTTGATAGGCGCTGTGGCCTCACCGATAACCTGACCGTACTTGTGCACGATGTCGTGCGCGGCCATATCACGCAACGCAATCTTATGGAATCGAGGGATGTCGTGCGCGGAGACAAGCTCCTCCACGGCTTCTCCCTGTTTGGTCTCGACGGCAACCGTGTCACCCGCGCAAACCGCTTCGATCACGGTCGCGACGTCATCAGCTTCTGCCATCAACAGCGCACGTTTTGCCATCTTGAACCTCCCTAGAATTTCTTTCCGAGCTTTGCCAAAGGATCTTCGAAATCGACAAATTGAATCTCGCCGTTAAGAGCAGGGATCGTCTCCTTCATCCACTCAAAGGTCTCTCGAATATCCTTGCGAGCAACCCACAGGCCGGAGACCTCGAGGGCATAATAGGCTTTGTTGTCGTTGGCAGCGAGCTGCTGGCGAATTTCGGGCGTGATGTTATCCAGCTGGTCAGCGGTCTTGTAGCCCACGATATTGAGCATCAAGTCGTTGCTGTTAGCAGCTTTGAGGCCCACGCTCACCAGCTGGTTCCACGGAAGCGTGATGATGTCTTCGGGCTTGGAGTAATCGGTCACACCGTTCTCGTCAAAAACAAACAGCGGCTTACGGTTGAGCATCTTGCGAAAGGTAAAGACAAATGCCGCGGCGATAACCAAGTCGATCAAAACGCCAAAGACCTTCAAAATCAAAAGATCGGTCTGAGTGAAGACAAGCGCGCTCACGGCGACAGCAATCAGCACATAGGAAACCATGATCATGATGGTCTTTCTGATGCTGGTATAAATCTCGCGTTTTTCCATGTCCAAAACCTCGCTTACTGCCGCACCGAACGGGCTTTCTCCAGGTATCCGATAACGTCATTAAGCGTATCAAACGACACATCCGCAGTCGTGCGAACATCATCAACGCTCATAAGGTCGATAAGGATCGGGAAACCGGTATCGACCGAACCGGCAAATGACAGATCGTCGTACACGAATCCTGACACGAAACCGCTCACATTTGCGGCGGTGATACCTGCCAGTCCGTCTTCGAGAACCAAAGCATGCTCGGGCTCGACACCCAAAAGCGTCGCTGCCCTGAGGAAGATCTCTGGGTCGGGCTTGCCTCGTTTCACCTGGGAGCCATCGACGATATTCGTAAACTCATGGAGCAAATACTCGCTCTCGAGATACGAATCAATGGTCTGCCGGGTGGAAGAACTCGCCAGCGCAAACGGAATGTCACGCTCATGCAAGTAACTCAGAAGAGCAAGGAGGCCGGGGCGTTTGCCAACGCGGCCCCCTTGCGCCTTGCGAATGGAAGCCTTTTGCTCACGTAAGTAGGCACGCCAGGCTCGAACATCCTTGTCCTGCCCGTACATGCGCTGCATCTGCGCGGCACAGTCTTCTTCCACACGTCCCGTCAAATTAAGGTGCATTAGCTCATTCATCTGGAAACCAAAATGGAGAGCAGTGCGGATAAAAGCCCGCATAGCAATGCGTTCGCTATCAAAAACGAGACCATCCATGTCGAATATAACAGCATGGATTGAGCGCATTTTCCCTCCAAATTTCGATTTTGATGGGGCTAATTACGAAATAATTTCGATTAATTTCGAAATTAAAATCCGCATCCCCCAGCCGGGGCCAGGAGATGCGGATGTCAATGCACCTTACGCAAGCTTGGTCTTGGCGTTAACCGGAGCCTCGCCGTTGACGAAGCGCTCAACGTCACCCACGCACTTCTCGCCCATGCCGCGCAGGCCTTCCTCCGTGTAAGCGGAGATGTGCGGGCAAACGAGAACCTGAGGATGGTTGAAGTACGGATCGTCGGGCAGCGGCGGCTCGTCGTGCATAACGTCAATAGCCAGAGCCTTGACCGTACCGTCCTCGAGAGCAGCAAGCATAGCAGGCTGATCGATGAGGTCGGCACGAGCGTTGTTGACGACGTAGCAGCCCTTCTTCATCTTAGAGAACACATCGGCGTTCAGGATGTGGAAGGATGTGGGGTTAAGGTCGGCGTTGAGCGTCAGGACGTCGCAGTTGGCAACAACCGTGTCGACATCGGTGTACTCAAACGGAACGCCAAGCTTAGCAGCCCAGTCGTCATGATGAACGGGATCGCAAGCAAGAACCTTCATGTCGTAGCCACGAGCGAGGATCTCGACAACGCGAGAGCCGATGTTGCCGCAGCCGATGATGCCCAGGGTCTTGCCCGACAGACCGTTACCGACGAAGCTTGCACGCTCAGCCCAACGGCCCTCGTTGGCGGCGACATGGGAATCGCTCACGCGACGCATGGCATCGAGCAGGATGGCGACGGCACCCTCGGCGACCGGATCGCGCTCAACGAGCGGAGAAACGGTCGTGACGAGGCAGCCAGCCTCTTCGGCAGCGGGGATATCGATGTTGTTGTAACCGATACCGTGACGGGAAAGCAGGACAAGATCACGCTTGTTCTCGAAGAACTCCTTGTCGAAGAACGGAGTCACCGAAGAGATGACAACGTTAAAGCCCTCGAGAGCCTTAGCGAGCTCAGCACCACAGCACGTGCCGGCAACGCGGACGCGCTCGACCTCGCCGATCTTGCGGAGACGATCCATCTGATCGGGGAAACGGGTGCCGAAGGAAGAAGAGTTAACGATTGCGATACGGTAATCCATGTTTTGAACTAGCCCATCTTTGCGAGTGCAGCGGACAGAGAAACGTTTTCAGAAGAAGGAATCTTCTGGAAGTAGACCTTGACGCCAGCAGCGTCGAGAGCCTTGCAGAGCTCAGCGTCGTCCTTGGAAAGACCAACGGACTCGATGACCTTCGTGGTGCCGGGCTTGATGGCGATGCCACCAACGTTCAGCTCCTTGATAGGCACGCCGCCGTCAACGGCCTTCTTGGCGTACGCGATGCTCTTGAAGATCAGAGCAACATTGTCGTCGCCGAACTGGTTCTTGTTCCACTCGTCAACAATGGAGTCGGAGGAGAAGACCTTGATGGCAAGGCCGCCCGTGGACTGGGTGGACTCGTAGATCTCCTTCATGAACTCATCAGCAGCGGTGGCGTCATCGATGACGTAGGCGGCGTTGGTGCCATGGCCCTTAGTCCAGACCTGCATGACCTGGCCGTGGACCAGACGGTCATCGACGCGAGCGAGGGTGATTTCTGCCATGTTTAGTACTCCTTAGGCTTGTGCGTGCTTCTTCTCAGCATGATTGATCAGCCACATACCATTCTGGCCCTCAGCGAAGGCGCTCTCGGCAAGCTCCGAGTCCTCCTGGAAGGTCAGGCCGGAGATGGCAGCGATCAGCATCGGCATGTTGACACCGACGAGTACGTCGCAGTCGACCTCCTTGAGGCACGTCATGAGAGCGACGTTGCTGGGGGAGCCACCCATGAGGTCAACCATGACCACGGTGTGGAACCCATCAGCCTCATTCTTCTTGACGATCTCAAGAGCCTGAGCGTGGAGCTCGTCAACGGACTGACCAGGGATCAGACCAAGAGCCTCAACGTTCTCCTGCTCGCCCATGATCATCTCTGCGGACTTCTTCAGCTCGATGCCAAAGAGGCCGTGCGTAATGATAAGAACCTTGTTCAGCATTCTGAGTAACTCCTTAGAGAAGGCCGATGGCACCGAGGACGATCAGGATGGCGGTGAAGCCAAGCATAGCCTTGGTAACCTTCATGCCCTGCTTCTGGAAGAAGAAGAACAGGCCCAGAACTGCGCACAGCGGGAGGATACCGGGCAGGATGCCGTCGAGGATGCCCTGGAGGTTGAACGCCTTACCAGACATCTCCCAAGCGAGCGGGGTGGACAGAGTAACGTACTTAGCAGCCATGATACCCATCATGAACAGACCCAAAACACCAAGGGCGTTGATAATCGACTTAATCTTGCCGCCCTTCATGATCTCGAGCGCGGCACGACGGCCCATGGTGTAGCCCATCTTGGTGAACAGGAAGCCGTAGATAAAGGTTGCGGTAGCAAAGCAAACGAACGGCAGAACGGCGCCGAGCCAGCTGCCCTCCTGGGCCATACCCAGGAACAGAGCGATGAAGATGTACTGGACGGTACCGGAGTCGATGGAGTCGCCAATACCAGCGAGCGGGCCCATCAGACCGATCTTGGTGTTCTGGATCATGGAAGAATCGATAGCACCATCGACGTCGCCCTCGTTCAGAGCCTTAGCGCGCTCCTCCTCGAGAGAGACGGTGATACCGGAGATGATGCCACCGCCCCAGACAGCCTGGGTGTTGAAGAACTGAAGGTGACGCTGATAAGCCTCGCCGAGCATGATGGGGTTCTTGTAGAGCTTCTTCAGAACCGGCATCAGGCCAAAGGTGAAGGCAGGAGCAACCATGCGGTCGAAGGAGTGCGGGACCTCGTTTGCCCACCACCAACGGAACCAAACCTTAAGCAGGTCCTTCGTGGTGATCTCCTCGGGCTTGTTCTCCTCGCCCAGCATCAAACGGGGATCGGCGACGATCTGGCCGTCCTCGTTGAGGTAATCGTGATAATCCTGAGAAAGCGGGGCCTCAGCCACAGCTTCGTTCAAAATCTCTTCGCTCATGCGTATTCCCATCCTTTCTTTAATCTAGAAGGGTCGTTACTCAGCGGACTTCTCGGTGAGCTGCTCGTAGACAACAGCGATGATCACGCCAATGATGGCCCAGAAGATCATCGGAACGCTGAAGCTACCCTTGACAGCGGTGAGCTGCGTGTTGAGCATGTTGGCGAACACCTGCATGAAGTAGGCCAGGAAGAAGAACGGCAGCAGCTTGCGGTTGCCGATGACGTGCATGGTAATGGCGATACCAAGAGCGGCAAGGCCGCCACCGACGGTGCTGAGCACGTGGAGCACGGGGCCGTTGGAGACGGCGTCCATGAAGCCGGAGACCACGGGAGCGCCGAGGTACAGAGCGACGAACATCAGGGGCACGAACAGCACGAAGGAGAAGATGGTGGGCATAACGCCGATCCACATGGCAAGACCCTTGGAGTCAGCCTTGACAGCGCAGGCATCCATCTTGGTGATCGCGAACGTGTTCATGAAGAAGCGGAGCTGATACAGGTAGCTGCCCAGCAGGCCGACAGGCACGGCGATGGCGACAGCGGCCTCAGGCTTGAGGTTGCCGACGATAACCGTGGAAACTGCCATCGCGGAAGCGATGCAGGGCTCGGACGGCATAGCGCCACCGGGGGCGACAACGCCCATATAGATAAGCTGAATGGTTGCAACCGTGGTCATTGCGAGGGGCATGTTGCCCAGAACAAGACCAACCACGAAACCCGCCATCAGCGGCGAGAAACGCATGGTAAGGGTTGCGTAGCCGAGGGCACGCGACTCGACTGCTGCGACGAAAAGTGCAATCAGCAGTGCTTGAACGACACTCATTGGCTCTTCCTTTCTCTCCTCTTTCTAGGACCGGATTCTCTTTAACCCGATCCTTCTTCCACGAAGCTCGACACTGCGCCAACAGCCAAACTCCGTGCCTTTCGAAAAAAATTTTATGGTCAAACACGATTCATTCATATCTTTATTTTTGATTTTCCGGCGAACGGTATATAACACATCGTTCACATAATTTTTCTTGAAGGTAAACGGTTATGGATGTATTCTTTTTATTTTTGTGTGTTGAGTGCCTTTTGAAAAAACATTTTTTGTTTTTTCTTTCGGAATTCTTTTCGTTCCATGCCTCAGGTTTCTTTCGCTCACGTTTTATCGATGGGCCGACCCTTGTGGCAATCATTGTCATATCCAACCCCCTTTATCCATTATTACCTGCTAATACTGTTGGTAATAATCGCGACAAGTCACTGTATTTGTATAAAAGTGAGCACCGTTCAATTACCCGGGATGCTTCTCATCGAAAAAAATTTGCCGATGAGATACTTTCTTTTGATTTCGGTCTACACTGCAGAGTGAGAAATAAGTTTTTTTCTAACCAGGAGCACCGATGGCCGACGCCGTACTTCTAAAAATCAAGTCTCTCATGCCCAACCTCTCCGCCAAGGAGCAAAAAATCGGGCGTTTTATTCTTGACGACCCACGTGCAGCATCGCGCATGACCATCTCCGAGATGTCCAGCACGCTCGACATCGCCGATTCGACGGTCTTTAAGTTCACGCGAAGCCTGGGGTACAACGGGTTCCGCGACTTCCGCAACAATTTGCTTTCCGAAGAATTCGACCCCGAGATCTCGATTCACGAAAACGTTCGCCCCAACGACAGCTCCCTCGACATCGCAAAGAAGGTATTCCATTCCTCGGCGACTTCGCTTTCCGACACGCTCGCGATGATTCGCGAGGACGATCTGGAGAAGGCGCTGCAGTTTTTAACGAGTGCGCGCATCGTCTCGTTCTACGGTTGCGGCGAATCGGCAGTCGTAGCGCTCGACGCTTACCAAAAGTTTCTGCGCTCCCCCATCAGCTGCCACTTCATCATGGATTCGCACATGCAGCTCATGCATGCCTCCCTCACGCAACCGGAAGATTGTGCCTTTGTAGTTACCCACACCGGTGTTACCAAAGAGATGCTCTCCATAGCGCGCATGGTCAAAAGCGCGGGCGGCAAGGTTATCGTGATCACGAGCTACCCCAATGCGAAGATTTCCGAATATGCCGACGTGACGTTTGTCTCGACCTCCGAGGAAACGGGCTATCGCTCCGAGTCGCTCTCGAGCCGCTACCCGCAGCTCGCCATCATCGACTCGCTCTACACCACGTTGATGTTTCGCAACCCCAATGCTTCCGAATCCTTGAGCCGAATCCGCACGATCATCAGCACCACCAAAGAGGACCATTAAAGGCAAGGGGCAAAGGTCAAGAGTTAAAGCAGAGGGCAAAGGCGCTTCTTTCACATTTCGCTTATACGCGCCCCAGCGATACTTTCTGCTTATATGGCTTATACGCGCCCCCGGCGATACTTTCTTCGCCCTCGTTTTGGAACGAGACCGCCGCCTGACCCCTCCGCGTCAAATGAGTGGCGGCAATTCGCTTGTTCTCGAGATGGGTGGCGGAAATTCGCTCGTTTACGGGGCGTTTTCCTCTCCCAAACGTATGCAGAACCGCCACTCGTTCGAAAACGAATGAAAAGCCGCCGATCATCAGAGGGCGATGTGGCGGAAATTCGCTCGTTCCTAAGATGACTGGCGGAAATTCACGCGTTCCCGAGATGGGTGGCGGAAATTCGCGCGTTCACGGGGCGTTTTCCCCTCCCAAACGCATGCGGAACCGCCACTCGTTCGAAAACGAATGAAAAGCCGCCGATCACCAGAGGGCGATGTGACGGAAAAGAAGAACAGAACCGCCACTCATTCACGACAGTAGGAAAAGAAGAACGAAACCGCCACCCATTCACGGCAGCACATTACCCATGAGCGCGCCCGGCCATGCTCGATGCATAGCCGCTGCTCCTGCCGCGGGCCGACCTGCGGCAGGCCCGGGCTGACGATGGCTGCACCGATGAGGCTCTCCCCCGTCAGATCGACGCCCTCGCCAAAAACGCTGTTGAGCAGGTCTTTGCCCTCCTCGACGGTCTGCGGCGTCAGGTTTTGCTCCATCACGTTGCCAAACGGGCTCGCGGCAAAAGGCGAACTCGGCGCCGGAGTCGAGCGCACCGGCTCGACGGCGGGCACAGAAACAGGCGCCTCATCAACCTGAGGTGACGAAGCAGGTTCGGCAGACGCCGGCGCCGGCGCGGGTACTGCAAAAGGCGAAGCTGCAGGGTCGGAGGCGGGTTCTTGGAAGGGAGGCTCCTCGGCGCCAGCCTCGCCGATCATGGCATCGTCATAGGGAACCTGCTCACTTTCCCAAGGGGCACGCTCGTCGGCATCGCTCGTCGGAGCCGCACTGGGGGCCACGGTCTCTGTAGCAGGAGCAACCGCGGGCGCAATCGGCTGCGAAGCTGGAGCCGGCGTTGCAGGGACTGCGTGAGCAGCGCTCGAAGCGGGCGGCTGGAACGGCGATCTTGACGCGACGGCGGCGGGCTCAGCGACAGGCGGCACCGGACGCTCGAATACCTCGGCCACAGGAGCGGAAGCGGGCGCAAGATCTTGCTGGGAAGGCGCCGAGGGCGTCGGCTGCGGCTGCGGCGCAGGTGCGTCAGGCATTACATACTCGACGGTTCGCGAACCGAAGATCTCGCAGACCACCGGCACGATGGCCTCGTGAGAATCTGCTCGCTGCAACATCTTCATGGCAAAGACGGAACCCGCAGGAAGCTCAATGGTCAAACGCAATCCATCATCGGACTGCGCGCGAGCATGGAGCAGCAATGCCCCGCGCGAAGCCTTTTGCGCCGTCACGCGCTTCACAACCTCATTCCATTTGCGTTGAAGATCGGACTGGTCTTCCACGGCAGGGGTCTTGGGGGCGTCGGCGACGGCACGCTTTGCCACCGTAGATTGCTGTGGCGCCGACTTTGGAGCGGGTCGCCCTAAAGCAGGGGCGGGTGCGGGGACAGCCTTGTGCGCTGGCTGCGCTGCAGATTGTGAAGCAGAAGACGCCGACCGATGTGCGGGCGCAGTGGGAACCGAGAAGGCAGATCGTTCTTGAGGCGCAGATGCGGCTTTTGGCGCCGCCTGCGTCAAGGCGGGCTGAGGCGCAGGCGTCGAATTGTTCCAAGGCGCCGCCGTATTCGAAGTCGGCCTGTTCGCCGACGCAGCAGCCTGCGGCACCGCCTTCTGTTCACGATTCTGCGCAGAAGACGAAGCGGTAGGAGCCGCAAAGGAACCAGAGGACAGCTTTGTCTCAAGCATGTCCAAGCGCTCGGCCAAAGCCTCGAGCGTCAAATCGCTCTCGGGACGCGAAAGACGCGTGAGGGCGATCTCGAGCACCAGACGCGGGTCGGAAGCATTGCGCATCTCGATAGCGGCATCATCCAGCACGGTAAGAATGCGCGCAAGGCGATCGGACGTCTCGAAGCAAGACGCCTCCTCGCCCAAGGCAGGAATGTTTTCTGGGGGGCAATCAAAAAGTTCGGGAGCGGTACCCGCCACGCGCGCCGTGTAGACATCACGCATGTGCGAGACAAGATCGCGCGTGACTTCCAGCAAGTCGTTTCCCTCTTCGACCTGCGCGCGGACCAGTCCAAAGAGCGTCGCAACATCGCGCGTGGCGATACCCTTCGAAAACTGCGCGAGAATCGCGCCCGAAGCCTCACCCAAAAGGGAGCGAGCATCGCCCACTCGCACAGCACCGTCGCCAAAAACAGAAAGCTGCTCCAAGGTGGAAAGGGCATCGCGCATGCCGCCGCGGGCATGGCGAGCAACAATCTGCAAAGCTTCTTCGTCGCACTCAAAGCCCTCCTGCTCACACACGTAATGCAGGCGGCCCTCGATATCCTCCATCGAGATGCGGTGGAAATCAAAACGCTGGCAACGGGAAAGAATCGTCTCCAAGATCTTTTGCGGATCGGTGGTGCACAGGATAAACACCACATGCGCAGGCGGTTCCTCAAGCGTCTTGAGGAGAGCATTAAACGCCGCCGGCGAGAGCATGTGGACCTCGTCGATGATATAGACCTTGTAGGCGCCGCGCACAGGGGCGAAGCTCACCGAATTGATAATCTCCTCGCGCACATTATCGACGCCGGTGCGCGAAGCCGCGTCGAGCTCGTAGACATCGGGGTGCGTTCCCGCGGCGATAGCCTCGCACTCAGGACATGTTCCGTCGGGCATGCAGCCCGATGCGCCCTGGGCACGAGCCCCTTCTGCCTGCTGACACAACAGGGCTTTGGCGAGAATGCGCGCCATGGTGGTCTTGCCCGTGCCGCGCGGGCCGCAAAACAGGTATGCGTGAGACAAGCGTCCCTCCGCCACCGCGTGCTCGAGTGTCGACACGATATGCCGTTGCCCCACAACGGAATCAAAGGTGAGAGGGCGATATTTTCTGTAGAGCGATTCCATGGGTGCTCCTCAACTCAAATGATTACGGGCTCTATTCTACCGTGTCGTGCGACGCCGCACCCATAGCGGCCGTGCTAAACTAACGGCAAACATGACACCCGCACGTACCCCGTGCGAACCAAAACCCAAACGCATTAGGTGACTTCATGCCGTTGTTCTCGCAACATACCCCGCAGCAAAACGGTGCTGCAACCCTCCTGCGCCGTTATCGCCCGCTCGAGACGCGCGCAACCGGAGGTTTTGGCAGCGTCGAAATCTGTCTCGACACGCGCCTGCAGCGACGCGTCGCCATCAAGCGCATCCCCCTTGTTGCAGAAGGCATGCCCGCACCGGCAGGCTCCACCGCCGCAGCGCTTGCCGAAGCACGCACCGCAAGTATGCTGCAGCACCCCAACATCGTTTCGGTCATCGATTTCACCTATGATGCCTCCTTCGCCTACTTGGTCATGGAATACGTGGACGGACTTTCGCTCGAGGAGTTCCTCGCTCAAGTCGACGGCCACTCACTCACGTACGATGAGGAGGCGCACATCGCGGACTCCTTATGTCAGGCGCTTGCCTACGCGCACGAAAACGGCGTGCTGCACCTCGATATCAAGCCGGCAAACGTGCTCATCGACCACAGCGGCCACGTCAAACTGGCCGATTTTGGCATGGCGTGCCTCACGAGCGCCGCGGGTTGGGGCGGAGCGCGCGGCGGAACCATCGGATACATGTCGCCCGAACAGCTCGACGGGTCTGTAGTGGACGAGCGCTCCGACCTGTTCTCCCTTGCCTGCGTGCTTTACGAGTCGCTCTGCGGCGGCAAGCCCTTTGTCGCCGCGTCTCCCGCAGACTCGCTCAAGCGCATCGAAGCTGGTGTCGAGACACCCAGCGAGCTTTTGCCCGATATTCCCGCATCTGCGGAGCACGCGCTTTTGCAGGCGCTCTCCCCCACGCCGGAATCCCGACCCGTTCGCGCGGACGACTTTGCCGAGACGTTCCTATCGGAGATGGGTAATGCGCGCCAGGGCAAAAAGAGCCTCGCACGCATGATCGCGCGCATGACTTCCGACGAGATGGACCCCGTGGAGCCGACCCAAGACGACGAGCCCACCGTAACCGATCCGGCAAAAGGCCTTTTGGGAACCAGATACTCTCAAGCCCGATTGCTGCTGGGCGTCATCGCGTCGGGCCTCGGCGTCACTTGGCCGTCTTTTGCCATCCTGCACACCATGGGCCTGGCTCAGGCTCCTGCCGCCCTCTCCGCCATCGTCATCGGGGCCGCTGGCGGCGCCGCGCCTCAGATAGGATCGGCTCTGCTTGCAGCCGGGCTCTTCACCATGATTGTCAACTCGACCCCCCTCGTCCCCGCACTGCCCTCCCTCGCGCTCATCGCCGCATTGGGAACATCGTGGTGGCTCGTATGGGGACGCACCTCGCGCCATGCATCAACGGCACTCGTCGTGACCTATGCCTTATCCGCATCGCCATCGCTGCCGGCCGATGCCTGTCTTGTCGGGGCTTGCCTGGCCGCGTACCTCGCATCGCCTGCCGAGGCGGGGATCTCGTGCGCGCTCGGCATGATCTTAGGGAGGCTGTCGCTTCTCGCTTGCACGGCAGGCAGAGTCCTTGGAGCCGATATGCTGGCCCAAGGACTTCTCGATGTGTCCTTTATCGTCCCCGTCCTCATTTGCGCTGCGGGGGCGGCGGGGCTCTCATATTTGCTTGACCGCGGGTGGTCAAATTACCAAAAACAGGGCTCTCGCCTGCTCTTTTTGCTCGCCGAAGCCTGCCCGGTCGTCCTCGCCATCGGCATCCTCTGTCTTGCGCACCCTATGGAAATTGCCAGCTTGCGCCCCGAGAACATCGCAAATGCATTTGGAGCCGGAATCGTATCCTCTATAATTGTTTGGATTGACATGTATCTATTTGGCTATGAACACGGCCCGTCGAAAGAGTGATCGTACGTGAAGTTTCTGAACACCTTCGAAGACCACGTGGCAGGCATCCTCGGTGCCGCCCGCGCACCATTTTCCTTCAAGAAGCTCGCCAAGCAGGCGGCTCACGAGATGGAAGATCAGACGCTTGTGGTCAATGGCGTCAACACCGCGCCGGCACTCTATACGATCTTGATTGCCAATGACGACGACCCTTTGATGGCCCCTTACTACCCGCAGCTCTCGCGCGAAGTGAGCGAGTTCGTCAAGGCTCAGGCAGAGAAGAAGCGCTACACCTTTGTAGGCGAGCCCCTGGTGCGCTTTATGATCGACCCCTCTCTTAAGGGCGGCAAGTTCTCCGTCTTTGCCGAGAACGTCGATGCCCCCACGCTGGGACGTCTGTACGAGGAAGAGCGCGCGTACCAAAACGGCATGTCGGCACCGATGCCGCGCCAGCAGCAAACGCCGCGCCCCGTCCAGCCTGCTCCCATGCCGCAGCAAAACCCCATCCAGCCTGCCCCTGTCTCGCGTCCCGTGGCACAGGTGCCCAGCCCGGCAGCCGTCGAAAACGATCCGTTTGCCCCCAACCCGCCCGATCCTGCAGCGCCCATCCCCGTGCCGCAAACCGTAACGCGCGAGGCCATCGCCGGCATGGGCGGAGCAGCCGCAACCGGCGGTGCGATCGGTGCCGCGGCAAGCATCGCCGCCAACATGGCAAACGCACGCGCAAACCAGGCTCCCGCACAGCCTTTGGCCCAGCTTATCGATGTCGTGACCCGCGAAGCCCTTGAGGTCAACGCGGCACACTGCATCATTGGCCGCGAGCGCGCCGCCGCCGACGTGATCCTTCGCGACCCCAACGTCTCGCGCCGCCATGCCGAGCTCACCTTCACGGGCTCCGACTGGTCCATCGAGGACCTCAACTCCACCAATGGCACGTTTGTGAACAACCGCCGCATCACGCGCTGTCCGCTGCGCAACGGCGACCTGCTCACCTTTGGTCTTAGCAACTTCGAGTTCAGAAGCTAGGAGCAGCTCATGATCGACCTGATCTTGTTCACGGGGCGCATCGTCCTCGTCGCCTTGCTCTATATCTTCCTGTTCGCCGTCATGAAGACCGGCGTGGGTCTCGTCCGCGGTCAACGCCGTGACTCGGCAATTTGGACCATCGATGTCGACAAGGGCCCTCGCGGCATCCGCGGCATCCATGTGGACATGCTCGGACCCGTAATCGTGGGCCGCTCGCCTTCGTCTGATATCTGCATTAACGAGCCCTTTGTCTCGGCATCGCACGCGCGTTTCACCACCCAAGGTCCCGCCCTTGTGATCGAGGACCTCAACTCCTTGAACGGAACGCTCGTCAACGGCCGCACACTCACCGAGCCTGCCACACTGCGCGAAGGCGATGAGGTGCAGATCGGCGATGTCGTGATGAAAGTGAATCGCCGATGATCGACGAGGAGAACAATTTCTCTTTCGAAGCTGATACTGGTCTTGACGACGATGCCGCCACGCCAGCGGCGCATGCTGCCCATATGGCGCCTTCCTCTGTCGAACACGCCGATGTTCCCACAGTGGGAGCGCACATGGCAGAGCCTGTGGATGCTCCGCAGGACACCGTACCAGCCGACGATGCCGACCGCACCGCCGTGCACGCCGCCGCCCTCGATATCCTGAACGAAGACGCCGCCACGCACGCCGCTGCCGTCGACATCCTGAATGAAGACATCGATTTGGCCGAAAAGGACGCTGTCTCGGCCTCCGTCATCCCCACTGCCAGCGCTGAGGCTCCTGCAGAGCCATGCCCGGAGCAGGCGCCCGACGCATCCGACGCCGCGCCCGATGACGAGCCCGCGGCCCCGGCCCACGCCGCGCGCAAGCCGCGTCCGCTTCCCACCGCCTCGCTCGACGATACTGCCGAGATTGACGTCGAAGCCGTGGAAGCACAGCTCAAAGACCCTGGCAGCACGCAAAGCTTCGCCCCCATCACCGAAGAGCGCATCGACACCGACTCGACCTACGACGCCGGAACCACCACCACGCTCATGTGGGGAGCACGATCCGACGTGGGCTGTGTGCGCTCCCATAACGAAGATTCCTATCTGGTGCAGTCGCCGCTCTTTTGCGTCTGCGACGGCATGGGCGGACACGCGGCGGGCGAAGTTGCATCTTCGCTTGCTGTGGAAACCATCGCGAAAACGGCGCCGAACGCTGCCGACCCCGCGCTTCTCGCAGCATCGGTCGAGGCCGCCAACGCCGCCATCATCGAAGCCGCAGCGAACGGCTTGGGCAAATCGGGCATGGGTTGCACCGCGACCTGCGCCTATATCGACGGCACCACCATTGCCATTGCCCACGTGGGCGACTCGCGCGCCTACCTGCTGCATGAGGGCACCCTCATCCGCGTAACGCGCGATCATTCCTATGTCGAGGAACTCGTAGACGCCGGTGAAATCACCGCCGACGAAGCGCGCACGCACCCAAATCGCTCGGTCATCACCCGCGCACTCGGCTCCGACCCCGCCATGTACGCAGACCATTTCCAGCTCAACATCGAAGAGGGCGACCGCCTAATCCTGTGCTCCGATGGCCTATCGAGCATGGTCCCGGACGGCGATATCGAGACCATCGCCTCCCAGTCCTCGACCGCACAGATTTGCACCGACAATCTGGTAGACGCAGCCCTAGCGGCAGGTGGCGGAGACAACGTGACCGTTGTCGTCGTAGATGTGGTGGACGACGGGCGCATCAAAACCCTTATCAGCAAGCGCCGTCGTAACCTCATCATCGCCTTGGTCGCGCTCGTAGCCGCGCTCGTGCTCTCGGGCATCGTTGCCGCCGTGTCTATCACGCGCTCCGTGTTTTTGGGCGTGAACAGCGACGACACCGTGGCGATCTATACCGGCATCCATGCCGACTTTTTGGGCATAAAGCTCTATCACATTGAAGACACCACGTCGGTCAAGCTTTCAGACCTGCCCGACGATACGCGCAACCGTCTTGAAGAAGGCATTCCGCAAGATAATCTCGAGGACGCGCGCAATACGATTTCGGAATACCGTGCGCAAATCGATGCCGCCGAAACCGAACAGGTGCTCACCGCCGAGACGATTCGCAAGAGCGCAGACGCCAACGCGGGAGAAACCGATTCGAGCGGCGCCGATAGTTCCGCCACAGGCACTCCGACCGATACGACCGATACGACTCAAACCACCAAAGGAGGCGCATGATGGGAAGCCGCCGCAACACCGAGCTTTTCTTGCTCATCGCTTCCGCGTTCCCGGTAACGCTTCTGTATGCACTCTATGTCACGGGCACCGGAGCCGCGCTTTCATTCCAGACACTTGCCGTACCCATCGGCCTGTTCGCCGCCTTCACCGCGGCGCACATCGCCGCGCGCATCTTTGTCCCCGGCGCCGATCCGGCGATTCTGCCCATTGTCTTTTTCCTCTCGGGCATCGGCATCACCTTTGTCACGCGCCTGGCACCGAGCCTTGCCATGAACCAGCTGATCATCCTGTTCGCGTCCATCACGCTCATGGTCATCACGCTTGCTTTGGTCAAGAATCTCGACATCGTGAAGCGCTATAAGTACACGTTTGGCGCGATCGGCATCCTGCTGCTCATCCTGCCCATGTTTATCGGTACCGAGATTTACGGCTCCAAGCTGTGGATTCGCATTGGCTCGTTTACCATCCAGCCCGGCGAGTTCGCCAAGGTCTTCATCGTCTTGTTCCTGGCCGGCTACCTCTCCGAGAACCGCGAGCTGCTCTCCATCTCCAGCCACTCGATCATGGGCTTCAAGATTCCGCGCCTGCGCCTGCTCACCCCGCTGTTCTTGGTGTGGGGCATCTGCCTTCTGGTCGTTGTTTTCGAACGCGACCTGGGTTCGGCGCTGCTGTTCTACACCATCTTCTTGATGATGCTCTACGCCGCAACCGGCCGTGTCTCCTACGTGATCATAGGCTTTTTCCTGCTGGCAATCGGAGCCGTGGGCGCCTATCACTTCCTGTCCCACGTGCAGGTGCGTTTCCAAATCTGGCTCAACCCGTTTGCAGACGCGCAGAATAAAGGCTATCAGATCGTACAGTCGCTTTACTCCCTGGCCGACGGCGGGCTGGCCGGCGTGGGCGTGGGCAAGGGCCTCGCCAAGCTCATCCCGATCGTCGAGTCCGACTTCATCTTCTCCGCCATTGGCGAAGAGATGGGCCTGCTTGGCGGCTCCGCGGTTCTTCTTGCCTTTATGCTCTTCGCGGTGCGCGGCCTCACCACCGCCGCACGCGCCAAGTCCGACCTCGCCGCTTTCACGGCAACGGGTCTCACCGCCGCCATCTCGTTCCAAGCGTTCTTGATCGTGGGCGGCGTAACCAAACTCATCCCGCTTACCGGTGTTACCCTGCCCTTTATGAGCCAGGGCGGCTCCTCCCTGCTCGCGAGCTTTGTCATTGTGGCGCTGCTCATGCGCGCAGGCGACGAGGCAACCGGTCGCAGCGTTGAGCTTGCGGGCACGGGCATCTCCACCGCCCTTCCCGACAGCGCTGTTGCAGGGGCTCCCACCAGCAAAAACGGCACCCGCTTCTTCACGGCCAGCACCGGTGCCGCTGCGGGATCGCACGCTCGCCCCAATTCGCGCATGCGTCGACGCCTGCTTGACACGCCCGAATCCGGCGTACTGGGTCGCGTTGCGCTGGCAAAGCGCCTTACGGTCACGGTGTTCGTCTTCACCGGCCTGTTTGCCATCCTCATTGGCAATCTCACCTATCTCCAGGTGTTCCAGGCCAAGAACATCCAGAGCATGCCCAGCAACAACCACACGATCATGCGCGCCGCCTATATCAAGCGCGGCTCCATCATCACCTCCGATGGCGTGACGCTTGCCGAATCGGTCCAAAACGCCGACGGAACCTATTCGCGTTCCTATCCCAACGGAAACCTCGCCGCGCACACGGTGGGCTACTATTCCACGCAGTACGGCTCCACAGGCATCGAATCGTCGATGAACGACACGCTCACCGGATCGCGCGATTACTCCAGTTGGAAGAATGCCGTCAACTCGCTTGCCGGCATCACCCAGCCCGGCAACACCGTGAAGCTCACCATCAACTCGAGCATTCAGCAGGCCGCCGAGCAGGCGCTTGCTGGCAAGAAGGGTGCCATCGTGGTGCTCGACCCGCGCACCGGCGCCGTGCTTGCCAAGGCAAGTGCCCCCAGCTACGACAATTCCAATGTCGAAACCCTCATGGGCACCAATGACGAATCCCAGGGGTCGCTCGTGGACCGTTCCACCCAGTCGCTCTACACGCCCGGCTCGACCTTCAAGGTCGTCACGCTCGCCGCAGCACTCGACTCGGGCAAAACAACCCTGGACCAAAGCTTCGAGTCGCCCTCGTCCATGAAAATCGGCGACGCCGATGTCACCAACCACCTCAACGCCAATTACGGCACCGTAAGCCTCGAGCGCGCTTTTGCGCTCTCTTCCAATGTCGTCTTTGGCCAGCTAGCCACCGATATCGGCGCCGACACCCTTACGCAGTATGCGCGTGCATTCGGCTATGGGCAGTCGCTTAGCCAAGACTTCGGCACCGCCGAGTCGATCATTCCCGACGCCGGCGCGATGACGGAATGGGAGCTTGCCTGGGCAGGCGCCGGCCAGCCCGTTGGCCAAGGCCACACCCCCGGCCCTCAGACCACGGTGATGCAAAACGCCGTGATCGCCGCCGCAATCGCCAACAACGGCATCGCCATGAAGCCCTATGTTGTTGCGCAGACGCTTTCCCCCGAGGGCACAGTGGTCAAAACCACCCAATCGCGCTCACTTGGCCAGGCAATTAGCTCGGACACCGCAGCGAAGGTCAAGGAAGCCATGCTGGAGGTTGTCGAAGACGGTACTGGACAGGTTGCTCAGGTTTCCGGCGTTAAGGTAGCCGGCAAGACGGGCACCGCAGAGATCGGATCGGGAAACATCAACTCGGTCTTTATCGGTTTTGTCCCCTATGACACGCCTACCGTGGCCATCTCGGTCATGTTGGAGGATTACACCGAAGACAGCGGCGAGGCCAGTGCCGCAGAACTTGCAAGCCAGGTTTTGAAAGTAGCCTTGGCCGTTCAAGGCGCGTGATGGTATATGAATAGTATGCATTCAATGCATTTGAAGTGTGAGGAGTAAGAATGGCGGAGCAACAGCGCTTGCTGGGAGGAAGGTACCTCCTTAAGGAGAAGGTCGGAACCGGTGGCATGGCCACGGTTTTCCGTGCTCAAGACCAGGTTTTGAACCGTGCCGTAGCGGTCAAAATCATGCTGCCCCAGTATGCAGGAGACCCCACGTTCGCCGCGCGCTTCAAGCAAGAAGCCCAGGCAGCAGCAGCCCTGCAGAGCCCCTACATCGTAGGCGTCTACGACTGGGGCAAGGATGGCGACACCTATTACATCGTGATGGAGCTGCTTCACGGCACCGATCTTAAGAGCGGCGTGCGCAGCCACGGCGCGCTCGACCCCAAGAAGGTCGCGCAGATCGGCTCGCAGATCTGCGGCGCGCTCTCGATTGCCCACAAGCACGAGATCATCCACCGCGACATCAAGCCTCAAAACATCATGGTGCAGCCCGACGGCAACATCAAGGTGATGGACTTTGGCATTGCCCGCGCAAAGAACAGCCACCTCACTCAGGACAACAACGTCTTGGGCACCGCCCACTACGTAAGTCCCGAGCAGACGCGCGGCCAGGAGCTCGGCCCCACCTCCGATATCTATTCGCTCGGCGTGGTGATGTACGAGTGCGCCACAGGCCGCGTTCCCTTTGACGGCGACGATGCCATCTCTGTCGCTCTCAAGCAGGTCAACGAGCTTCCCGTACCGCCGAGCCAGATCAACGCCAATGTCGACGGCGATCTTGAGCGCATCATCCTCAAGTGCATGGAAAAAGACCCGGCGAATCGTTTCCAAACGGCAGACGAGCTGCGCCAGGTGCTCAACTCCTACCTTGCGGGCTGCGCCGTAGATGTGCCCGAGCCCACCCGCGTCATCGCCGGCATGGCGGGCGCTGGCGGAACCGAGGCAATGCGCATGGGCGACAAGACGCAAACCATGGTGCGCCCCACCGCCCCCGGCGACACGGCATCGAATCCCGTGATTCGACCCAACAATCAGATCAATACCAGCTCTTACGACAATGAGAAGCACGGCATGGGCAAAGGTAAGATCGCTGCCATCGCCATCGCAATCGTCGCCTTTGTCGCCATCGCAGTCTTTGCCGTCTCGGGCTTTCTAAACGGTGGAGACCAAAAGAGCGTACCCAACCTTTTGGGTATGAAGCAGGAAGCGGCTGTTGCCAGTATCAAAAGCAGCGGCTTTGAGCCCGGCAATGTGAATCAAAGCTACAATGACCAATATCCCGAGGGACAGGTCTGCGAGCAAACGCCGGACGGAGGCAAGACCGCTGCCGCTGGCTCAAAAATCGACATCGTGATCTCCAAGGGCTCGAAGCCTATTGACCAAGTTGAGGTTCCCGATCTTTCAAATGCCTCGGATCTTGACGAAGCAAAGAAACTCATTGAGAATGCCGGCCTCACCGTAGGCAGCACCACGCAAGAGGCAAACGATGCCGACGAGGGCAAGATCGTCGATCAGAGCCCCAAGGCTGGCGAGAAGGTCGACAAGGGTTCAAAGGTCGACATCGTCGTATCCTCGGGCCCCGAGACCGATTCGGTCCCCGGCGTGGTAGGCAAGACCGAGAGTGACGCTACCAACACGCTGAGCAACGCCGGCTTTAGCGTGAATGTCGAGAGCGGCGGCACCAGCGATACGTATGCCAAGGGCTACGTCATGAAGCAAAGCCCCACCGGCACCGCCAAGAAAGGCTCGACGGTCACCATCTATATTTCCGAAGGCAAGGACCCCTCGAGCGACGAGGTCGACGTCGACTCCCTGGGCCTTACGGGCATGACGGCCGAAGACGCCGAGGAAGCCATTGCCAACGCAGGCCTCAAGTATGATCCGCGTCAGCAGTCCAGCAGCTCGGTCGAAGTTGGCAACGTCATTAAGTACAGCCCCGGCGGCAAGCAACCTGCGGGCACGGTGATCATCCTCTACATCTCGACTGGCCCCAGCGAATAAGCCAGCCTTTACATCACGAGAGCAGCGGGCGCATTCCCAACGGGATGCGCCCGCTTTTTATGGCGGCAGCAATGCCATCAGTACAGGTCATCGTATGACTTCGCGATTAAAACGCCCCTGTATCTGCTTGGAAACGCAGATGCAGGGGCTCGACATGCGGCAAGGCGCAATCAAGCCCGCCGCCAAATCTCATCGCTGCGGATTAAAACTCGCCGATACGGCGCACCTCAGGCTCAAGGTCAACGCCAAACTGATCTTTAACCTGCTTTTGCACATGCTCAATCAGGGCGCAGACATCGGCGGCAGAGGCATGGTCGGCATTGACCACAAAACCGCAATGCTTTTCGGACACCTGGGCGCCACCGACGCGAACACCGCGCAAGCCGGCATCCATGATGAGCTTTCCGGCAAAATAGCCCTCGGGGCGCTTGAAAGTCGAGCCGGCACTCGGCATATCGAGCGGCTGCTTTTCCTCGCGACGTGCCTGATACTCATCCATCGCGCGGCGAATCATATCCGGATCGTCGGGCGTCAAGGCAAACGTCGCAGAGAGCACGATCCATCCCTCGTCATGAACGCGGCTCTTGCGATACCCCATGCCAAGATCGGCAATAGGAATCGTGCGAACCTGTCCGCTCGCGCGGGAGCCATCCTCCAGCTTAGCGCCGGGGACATAGACTTCCACGGACTCCAGCACATTTGCGGTGCAGGAATCATACGCGCCGGCATTCATAAAGCAGGCGCCGCCCACTGTAGCGGGAATGCCCCATAGGGGCTCCAATCCCGAAAGCCCGGCGTCGGCAGCGGCAAGCGCCACGTCGCGCAAAAGCGCTCCCGCCGCAGCCCGGATACGATTGCCGGCCACCGTCATGTCACTATAGTTATCACGCAGAAGAATGCACGCCCCGCGCAACCCGCGGTCTCCCACCAAAAGATCCGACCCGTTGCCCACAATCTCGCAAGGCACGCCGCCCGTCAGACAGATATCAAGAACGCGGACCACTTCATCACGCGTACGCGGCAAAATCATCACGTCCGCAGGGCCGCCGATATTAAACGTCGTGTGATCGCGCATGGGCTCGGCCATCAGCACGCCGTCCTCGCCCACAACTGATGCAAGGACACATAGAAAATTGGTGTCGAAACAATCGTCGAATTCATGCATGGTATACCGCCTTGGGTCTTAATGGACTGCCTAGACTATACCGCAAGCCCCTTTATGCTATACCGCGTTGACGGTTGATGAAAAACTTAACGCACCTCTCAAAATACGCTATCCTGAATACACATATAGCGCTTTCGACATATACACGAACAATCAATGGAGAACATATGTCACAGCATCCGCGCACTGGCAATGGAACGCGAGCCAACGCCAAGTACGTTAAATCCACTTCATATATCTCGTACGGTATGACACGCCGTGAGGCGCTCAAGTTCGCTTTCGGTGCCGTTACCGCCGCCGTGCTCTATGGCATCCCCCGTACCGCCTCGGCTGCATCGGCAACCAAAGAAACCACCGATGCCCTCAACAACGCCCAAGCAAAGTACAACGAGGTCCAATCTCAGCTCAACGCAATCGCCAGCGAATACCAAGCGCTTGCCGAGGAGCTCAACAAGACCATGGGCAACATCGAGTCAGTGCAAAACGATATCGATGCCACCCAGGCAGAAATCGAGAAAAAGCAAGAAGAGCTCAAGCAAAAGCAGGGCACCCTTTCCGCTCGCGTGAGCGAAAGCTATAAGAACGGAGGCAACAACACACTCACCCTTTTGCTCTCCTCCTCTTCTTTTGATGAGCTCATCTCGAACGTGTACTACCTCGACAAGATGAACGATCGCGACCGCGCGACCATCGGCGAAATCCAGAACATTCAAGACGACCTCGCTTCGAAGAAGGAAGAACTCGAGAATCAAAAGAGCGATCTTGAGACGCTGAAAGATGAGCAAACTCAAAAGCTCAACGAGATGAGCGCCAAGAAGGACGAGGTTCAAACCGTTCTCGATGGCCTGGACTCCGACGTCAAGGAACTCATGGCGAAGCGCGACGCAGAGCTGCTTGCCTCCCAGCGTGACGAAGAGGCAGCACGCAAGCGCGCAGAAGAAGCGAAGAAGGCCCAACAATCAGGCGGCAGCTCCGCCGGCAACTCCGGTGGCGGTTCCGGCGGTGGCTCCGGCAGTGCCGGCGTGGGCGGCGGTGGAACAGGCTCTGCCTCGAAGGTCGTCTACTGGGCACAGCACACCCCCTCGCCCGGCGCCGGACTGTGCGCCTGGTGGGTGGCAGACGTCTTTTGCAACGCGGGTCTGGGCAACGTACCGGGCAACGCCTGCGACATGTATGCCAACTACTGCTTTAGCTCCAATCGCAGCAATCTAAAGACCGGCATGATCATCGCCGTCTCCTCGCACCCCTTTACGAGCGCGGGAGCTATCTACGGCCACGTGGGAATCTACGTGGGCGGCGGGACCGTTATGGACAACATCGGCTATATCCGAACCTGCAGCGCCGATTACTGGATCAACTTCTACAACTCCACCGTCACGCCCCGCTGGGGCTGGGCAAAGGGTATCGTGCTGTCCTAACGCCACCCTCTAAACCCGCTGCTACGCCTTTCGACCGGTCGCTTCTGCGGCCGGTTTTTTCATGCCATAACGCAGCGGTTACCCCACTTTCGCAAAACGCATAGGCCAGTGTTCTATACTGATTTGCACGACAACCATTTCCGAAAGGAGACTTTATGTCCCAAATGCTCGAGCCGCAGGATACCTGCGTGTTGGTAACCGGCGGCGCTGGTTTTATCGGCTCCCATACCGTTGTCGAGCTGCTTAATTGCAACTACCAGGTCGTTATCGTCGATGACCTTTCCAATGCAAGTGAGGTCGCCGTATCGCGCGTGCGTCAGATCGTCGGGGACGAGAAGGCGCAAAATCTCACCTTCTATAAGGCAAACGTACTCGATCGCGATGCCATGGAGAAGATTTTTACCGATCACAACATCGACCGCGTGATCCACTTCGCCGGCTTTAAGGCCGTGGGCGAATCGGTGACCAAACCCATCGAGTACTATCACAACAACATCGAGAACACCTTGGTGCTCGTAGACGTCATGCGCAACCATGGCTGCAAGTCCATTGTGTTCTCCAGCTCTTCCACCGTCTATGGCGACCCCGACAGCCTGCCCCTCACCGAGCAGAGCCCCAAGAAGAGCGCTACCAACCCCTACGGCTGGACTAAGTGGATGATCGAGCAGATCCTCACCGACCTCCACACGGCAGACCCCGAGTGGAACGTCGTGCTGCTGCGCTACTTCAACCCCATCGGCGCACATCCCTCGGGCCTTATCGGCGAGGACCCCAAAGGCATCCCCAACAACCTGGTGCCGTATGTCGCACAGGTTGCCGTGGGCAAGCGCGAGGCCGTGCAAGTGTATGGCAACGACTACCCCACCCCCGATGGCACCGGCGTGCGCGACTACATCCACGTGTGCGACCTTGCCTCCGGTCATGTTTCGGCCTTGCGCTGGATGAACGGCCGCGAGGGCGTTGAGGTGTTCAACCTGGGCACTGGTACCGGCAGCTCGGTTCTCGACGTGATTCGCGCCTTCTCCAAAGCCTGTGGCAAAGAACTCCCCTACGTCATTCGTGAGCGTCGCGGAGGCGACATCGCCGCAAACTGGTGCGACGCCACCAAGGCCGAGCGCGAGATGGGCTGGAAGGCTCAGTACGACCTCGCCGACATGTGCCGCGACTCCTGGAACTGGCAGTCCCGCAACCCCAACGGCTTCGCTGACGCCGAGTAATCAATCGCATTTGGCGTGGGGCAAATTCCGTGCAAGGGATTTGCCCCACGTTTTGTTTGTTCCACCCGTTAGCGACCAGCACCCTTCACCCGAAAGAGCATTACCGTGCAGAGTTCCTTCCCTGAGTTCCTAAGCGCCCACCTCAACGAGATCAACGCTTATCTGGATACGTACTTTCGCCACCAGACCGATAGCGCCGATATCGAGCGATACCTGTATGCGCCCCTCGGTCACTACTCGGCCAACGCGGGGAAACGCCATAGGCCGCTCATCTGCATGCTCGCCTGTCGCGCGGTAGGCGGCGACTGGAACCGCGCGGCAACTTGTGCCGCCGCAATCGAGCATTTCCAGACCGGAGCGCTCATCCACGATGACATCGCCGACAACGGACAGCTCCGTCGCGGCGAGCCGTGCCTGCACATCACCGAGGGCGAGGGCATCGCCATCAACTGCGGCGACTACGCGCTCATGCTCGTTAGCGCCGCCGTGGCAAACGATCCCGACCTCGACGCGCCTCTCAAAGTGCGACTCATACAAGAGCTCACCTCCATGACGGCACGAACCATCGAAGGCCAAGCGCTGGACCTGGGCTGGGTACGCGACGGCCGCTTTGATTTGAGCATCGAAGACTATCTCGCCATGGCCACACACAAAACGGCGTTTTACAGCGGCGCCACCCCACTTGCCTGCGGAGCCATCATCGGCGGCGGCAGCGAGGAGCAGATCTCTGCCTTGCGCACCTTTGGCCTTCACACCGGTCTGGCGTTCCAGATTCAAGACGACTTGCTCAACCTGGTGGGTAAAAAAGAAGCACGCAATAAGGACTTTCGCTGCGACATCACCGAAGGCAAGCGTACCTTGGTGGCCGTCCATGCCCTCAACTATGCCGATGACGCCTCCCACGACGAGCTGATGGATATCCTCACAAGCGGAACCACCGATCCCGATCGTCTGGACCGCGCCGTTCAGATTTTCGAGCGTACGGGCGCTATCGCATATGCGCACTCATACTCGCTCGATCTTACCGCCCACGCCAAGGCCGCACTGGAAAGCGTCGAACTCGACCCTCAGTGCAAGGACCTGCTTTTGGGCATGGCGGATTTCTTTGTCGAGCGTCTGAACTAAAGGTAAAAGACAACGAGAGCAGCAGCCAGTACACCGAACAGCGCGATAGACGCCAAAGCAGCACGGTCTTCCAGCAACGGGACAACGTCCGCCTTCGTGCCGTCGTCCATCGTCAATACCTCGCCCCATGCGTCGCTCATGGCGTTTCTCCTCTCTTGGCGTGTTTTCTTTAGGCTATGGGACAAACAACAAGGGAACGTAAAGGGCGCCCGAGCGTTTTGTCAGGCTCGCGCCGGGCGGACACTTATGGTTTTGCGTGCGTAGGCTGCAGATGTCGTGCGACTTAGCGCATAACTCGTTAACTTGATACACTGATGGGTAACTTTGAACGCGAACCGCCCACAGGCGGCACGCGCCATATTGCATATGAAAGGGGTTCTCTTGGATCCGATTACAAAGGGCATGCAGGGACCCGCAGTTGAAGATATTCAAACGCGCCTGATTGGCCTGGGCTATACCATCGACGAACAGGAATACACGCAGAAGCTCTACGGAGATACGACTGCACGCGCCGTGGCGTCGTTTCGCGTCACCTCGGGTCTCGACGCCCTGGGCGACGTTGACATCATCTGCTGGAGCGCGTTGGTAGACGCCTCGTATAAACTGGGCGATCGCACGCTTTACCTGCGTCTTCCCAACTTCCACGGGGCCGATGTCGTCGCTTTGCAGCAAGCTTTGAACGCCCTGGGCTTTGGGTGCGGCGATGTCGATGGCTACTTTGGCCCGCATACCGAAAACGCCCTGCAGCAGTTCCAGGAAAATGTCGGCCTGTTTGCCGATGGCATGGCCTTCCAGGACACGTTTCGCTACATCGATCGCCTGCGCCACGTATGGGAGGGAAAGCCCTCTGTGCTGGAGGCGGAAGAGCGTACCGGCTTTGCGCGCGCCGCGAATGTGCTTGAGCATTATCGCATCGCCGTAAGCGGACAGGACGCCATCGCCCGCAATATCGCCTCGCGCATGTGGAATATCGCCTCGGCCACAACGGAAAATAGCGGCATGGTGCTCAGCGAGGGCGAAGCTCCCGAGGGCATGGATTTGGTTCTTGAACTCGCAAGCGACGAGCTCCCAGAGAACGCCGAGCCGCGCCCGACCCTTACGCTCGCCCAGTGCAACAACCTTGCCAAGCGCATTAGCACCGCTTTTGAGGCCGCGGCGTCCAAGCCCGCGCATCTGCGCATCGAACTCACCGGCCTTACGTGCTACAACGGCACGTTCACGTCAAGCGATGCGCAAACCCTTGCTGTGCGTATTCTCGATGGCGTTTGCGCTGCCTTGAGTGATTAGGTAAACTAGACAGGCTGCGATAGCAGCACGTCCGCATTGGGGTATCGTCCAGCGGCAGGACCCCGGTTTTTGGTGCCGGTTACGGGGGTTCGAATCCCTCTACCCCAGCCCTTGTCTTATTGAGCCCCGGCCATAGCGCCGGGGCTTTTTGCATCGGGTCGGGGGATTCGAACCCGCGAGGGTGCGGAGCCGAGCGAACGCGCGAGCGTTGGCCGGCGGAGCACGCAAGGGCGCGACAACGCCCGCAGCGGACCGGGCGGCGCCAGCCGCACGCGAATCCCTCTACCCCAGCCCTTGTCTTGATGAGCCCCGGCCATGGTACCGGGGCTTTTTGTTTGGAGTTGCAACTCTTGGCAAGTCGATATCTCCCGTACGGCCCTTGAGCAAACGGCTTTCAGCCCAAAACCCTTTGAGCAAATCAAAACTTCCTGATTTCAGTAGCAATCTGGCGCTTTTACAATTAGAAGCGCTTTTTTGATTAGAAAATCCCAGATAAATAGAGCTCGAAAGACCCGTCTACTCCGCATAATGCAATACTGCTACTGAAATCAGGAAGTTTGTAGAAACAGGGGCCTTATGATCGTTTTTTAACCGCATTTTTCTCAAAGAGATAGCCTGAGCAGGCGCGGTGGCCAATAGACTCACGCCAAATGCCCTGCTTTCTGCAACGGCCAGTTTGCTCATAGTATTCTGAAGAGCCGCCAAAGAGCAATTGCCCTAAACCATCGACGTCGCGCGCAATGGTATCCTTGTTGACCCATTGCTCAAACGCACCAACAAACGCTAGGAGTCCCATGGATCTCATCGCACAGCTTGCTCGCGAGCTCGATCTCAAAGTCACCGACGTCGACGCAGCCGTCAAGCTCATCAACGAGGGGAACACCATCCCCTTTATCGCCCGTTACCGCAAAGAAGCGACTGGTGGCATGGATGACGTCGCCCTCCGCGCACTCAACGAACGCCTGGGCTATCTGCGCAATCTTGAGCAGCGTAAAGAGGATGTCATCGTGCTCATCAACGCCCAGGGCAAACTCACGCCCGAGCTGGAGCAGCAGATTCGCGAAGCCGAGCAGCTGCAGCGTGTCGAGGACCTCTACAAACCCTATCGCAAGAAGCGCATGACGCGCGCCCAAAAGGCCCGCGAGGCGGGACTCGAGCCGCTTGCCAACATGATCATTATGCAGGCAAACCCCAAGGGCGGTGGCTCGGCCATCGAGGCAGCCGCAGCATACATCAATGAGGAAGCCGGCTTCGATACCGCCGAAAAAGTCCTCGCAGGCGCCTCCGATATCGTGGCGGAAATTGTCGCCGAAGACCCCGAGAATGTCGCCGACCTGCGTGCTTTCACCCAAAACACCGCCGATATCGTTGTCGAGGCGACCGACCCCACCGAAAAGACCCCATACGAGCCCTACTATGCCTACGATGAGCCGCTGCGTCGCATCCCCAACCACCGTGTTCTCGCCATCGACCGCGGTGAGCGAGAGGGGAAGCTACGGGTTCGCGTGAACGTCGATAACCAGGCAGCCGTTTCGCGCCTTGGAAGCCACTGGCCGCGTCGGCAAGGCGTTTTTGCCCCCATATTCGACGCCGCTATCGCCGATGGCTACAAACGTCTCATGGCGCCTTCACTCGAACGCGAGGCCCGCGCCAAGCTCACCGTGCGCGCTCAAGCCGATGCCATCAACGTGTTCGCCAAGAATCTCGAAGGCCTGCTCTCGGCTCGACCGGTTCGCGGCGCACGCGTGCTGGCACTCGACCCCGGCTACCGCACTGGCTGCAAGGTCGCCGTCATGGACGAGACCGGCAAGCTGCTCGACCACGGCGTCGTCTACCCCACCAAGCCGCGCCACGACGTTGCCGGCACCAAACGCGAGCTGGCTCGCCTGGTCAAAAAGGACAAGGTCAACACCATTGTTATTGGCAACGGCACGGCAAGCCGCGAAACCGAGGAAGTCGTGAGCGAGTTTATCTCCGAGCAGGCGCCCGAGCTTCGCTACACCATCGTCAACGAAGCCGGAGCGTCGGTTTACTCGGCATCCGAGCTGGCAAGCCAGGAATATCCCGATCTTGACGTCACGGTGCGCGGCGCCCTTAGCCTGGGTCACCGTCTGCAAGACCCTCTTGCCGAGCTGGTCAAGATTCCGCCCCAGTCCATTGGCGTTGGCCAGTATCAACATGACCTCGACCAGGCCGAGCTTTCGTACTCGCTGGGCAATGTTGTAGAAGACGTTGTCAACCGCGTGGGCGTCGATGTAAACACCGCAAGCACAAGCCTGCTGGGCTATGTGTCCGGCATCACGCCAACGGTTGCCCGCAACATCGTTGCTTACCGCGAGGAGAACGGCCCCTTCACCGACCGCGCGCAACTCAAGAAGGTCTCGAAGCTCGGCCCCAAGGCGTATCTCAACGCTGCAGGATTCCTGCGCATTGCAGATGGCAAAAATCCGCTCGACGCAACAAGCGTCCACCCCGAAAGCTACGCCGTTGCCAACGAGGTACTCAAGCGTGCGGGCGTTAAAGCCGATGAGCTCAAGCGCGGTGGAATCCCCGATATTGAACGCCGCGTGGGCAGCATCGGCGAGATCGCCGGAGAGCTCGGTTGCGGCATCTTGACGCTCATCGACATCATCGACGAGCTCAAAAAGCCCGGCCGTGACCCCCGCGACGACGCTCCCGAAGTTGTCTTTAGCCGCTCCGCCCTCTCCATCGATGACCTGGAGGCGGGCATGAAACTCAAGGGCACGGTGCGCAATGTCGTGGACTTTGGCGCATTTGTCGACATCGGCGTGCATCAAGACGGTCTGGTGCACATCTCCAAGATGGCCAACCGCTTTGTCAAACACCCCAGTGACGTTGTTCGCGTAGGCGACACCGTTGACGTCTGGATCGAAAAGGTCGACCGTGATCGCCAGAAGATCTCGCTCAGCATGATAGAGCCTCGATAGCTCTCGATAGCAAAAGTCAAGGCGTCCGCACTGCAACTCGGTTCGCAGTGCGGACGCCTTTTATGAAGGGCTTGTGAAAATGTGACAAAATAAACCTGTCGACTTTTTGTCACATGCCTAGCTGTTGAGGATGCGGTCAAGGCTTCCGGAGCTTGAGTCGCGATAATCGGCCGAGGTTAGGATCTCCTGTGGGATACGGCCGCCCTCACGCAAGATATTACGGAACTGCACGCGCGTGACCATGGGCAGGTCGGCGATGGCGCGCGCGAGATTTTGCGGCACGCCCTGATTCTCGGATGCATGCTCCACCCCGCGACCGTCCTTCAAACGACGCTTGTGAGCCGCCAGCATAGCCTTGTACATACCCGCGTGCATGCGAATCTTCGTATTGTTTGCCGCACGGGCCTGTTCGACGATGCGCGCGCCTTCGCGGTCGATATCGCCCGCATAGTACACATAGTCGTATCCGTAACCGATATCGGACAGATAATCGTCCAGCGCATGCGAGACGCTTGCCTTGCAACCGCTGCCAAAAATTACGCCGCTCACGCGCACGCCAAAAAGCTTGACCGACGATTTGCCGCGCAGCAGACGCGCGATCTCGTCGTACGTATCGATATTCTCGACCATGATGAACGGCTTATTGGCACCGATGCCAAAGAAGCTCGTGAAATGATACGGGCGCTGGGGCGTGATCTTAAGTGCTGCCACGTTAACGCCGCGGTCGTTCAGACGCTTGAACAAGCGCTCGCCGCGCTTGCCATCAAAGGCCTTCTCATCGTTAAAGATTTCAAAGGCGCGCTGACGACGCGAGGCATACGGGGTATCCATGCCGTCCGTTTGCTCGATCCACGTAGTGATAGCCTCAAAATCATGCGCAAGCTGCTGCTTGGCGTTTTGATGACCGTTTTCGCGCTCGGCGGTCTTCGCCATCGGACGATTGTCAACGCGCGTGATCTTGGCATATTGGACGCGATCGCCGTGCGCAACAGCAGAAAGCGGCAACACGGTTGCCGCCTTTGCGAGTTGCCCTCGAATCACGCGTACGATAGAGCGAGATTCGGGCTGGGCAGAATCATTCGAGCGATGAGCCCCCATTGTTTGAGTCGAAGGCGAATCCTGCTTGCGAGACGACTTGACCGCCTCGGAACGCCCGGGCTTTCCCTTTCGCTTCCTGTTCGCAGGAGTCTCCTTTTTTACCGAAGAGCGAGCCTCTCCCTCCTTAGCGTCCTCATGCTTTCGCTGAGTATCTCGCTCGGCAAAAGCAACGCGACCGCGATTTGCCTCCGCCTGCTTAAATGCTGCGCCTTTCTTTGAAACGACTGGCTCTTTGGGAACGGGCGCTTTTTTCTCGGCAGGAGCGGACGGAGCATCCTGAGCCTGCGGCTGCTGCTTTTGGGGTCCCATGGCTCGACCTTCTGGCTCTTGGCCCTTCGGCTCGGCAAGCCTTGGCTGCTCGACGGAAGTGTCCTGGGTATCCCGTGATGCTTTCTTGTCCTGCACACGGCGATGCACGCGTGCTCCTCGGCCCACCTTCGAGACAAAGGACGCTGGCGTATCGTTTGGCCTAGCTTGCTCTTCCTTTTGAGCTGCCTCGGAAGGCGCGGTGGCGGGCAATTCCTGGTCGCGACGGGTATCCTCGGCTCGAGGTACCGCGGGCTTCGCTGATCCAGAATCTTTCTCGGACCCGCACGCCGCCGCTGCGGGTGCAGCCTGTCCAGCGTCTTTAGCCTCAGCAGCCAACGTCTCGACAGGCGCCGTTTCCTCCTCGACGTCAAAGCCATCGTTCAGATCCTCGGCGCCATCAACAATAATAAGCTCGGAAACCTTTGCGCAAATCGAATAGATGGCAGGGCGCCCGTCGACACCGGTCTCATCGATGCGCTCGATAAGCCCCGACTTGATAAACTCATCGCGTAGACGCTTGGTATCGATATCCTTATCGATCGAGCGGAAAAGCCCGCCCAGTGAGCTCGACTTGATTTTGAGGACCTTACGGCCCAACAGACCGCGCGAAATAACGGCTGCCTGCTTGGAGCTCAACGAGGTGAGAGCAGCGATGCGACGCGCCAGCGCATCGACATCGTTTTGATTATCGCTATACAAAGATGAAGACACACAAGCCTCCTCGAAGATAAACACAAACGTCTTTATGGTACCCCATGGAATCTAAACGAGGCTTCTTGCTCGAACGATTCCACGGGGAGTGCGGCGCAACAGGACTCCTTGCAAGCAGTTGGGCGTACCCCGGCACCACGTATCGCCAAAATAAAAAAACGCCCGAGTGCGGCTGCAGAGCACTCGGGCGAATATAACGATGTGCGAAAGGTACACTCAGACGCGATTAGGCGTTTTGAGCAGCTCCGTCGGCAGGAGCCTCAACAGATGCGCGACCATACTCGGCGCGGCCCATCTCGGTCCACTCGGGCTCCTCGTCGGGCAGGGAGCCAGCCTCCTTGCCAAAGAGCTCCTTCAGGCAGTTCACGGCAACAATCAGGCCCAGGACCATCAGCAGCACGGCGAAGAGCAGCTGCAGGCCCTTGGTGGCAAGCACGGGCGTCGCAGCGGCGCCGGCAGTTGCTGCCGGGATCGAGCCAAACAGACCGTAGGCCTGGATAGCGGCAACGCAGCCCAGGGCGCTCTGCACCAGAGAGGTGAAGGTGCATACCAGCAGGAACACCACAGGCACGTAGAGCATCCAACCCTTACGGCCGGTGCACTTGCAGAACACAGCGAGCGTGATCATGGTCATGCCGCCGAGCAGCTGGTTAGAAGCACCAAACAGCGGCCAGATGTTGGCATAGCCACCAAAAGCCAGGGCAAGACCGGGAAGCAGGGTAACAACCGTAGCGAACCAGGGGTTGCCCAAAACCTTCATGACGCCGGTCTTGGCATTGATGGCCAAAGCGTCATTGGTCTTGGCAAAGAACTCGGAGAACGAGGTGCGGGCGATGCGGGCAACGGCGTCAAGCGAGGTGAGAGCAAGGGCCGAGACGTTCATGGTCATGAACACGGTGGCAACAGTCTGATCGACGCCAAAAGCCGTCATGCCGCGAGCGATGCCGGCAGCGAAGATCTGAAACGGGGTGGAGGCAAGGCCGCCGTTGGCAACGTTCACCGTGCCGGTACCGGCGGTATTCATCGAGGAGAACATGATGCCAGCGACAACGATGGCGAGGACGCCCACAAAGGACTCAACGATCATGGCGCCGTAGCCAACCTTGACGGCGTCGGCCTCCTTCTCGACCTGCTTGGAAGAGGTGCCGGAAGACACGAGGCTATGGAAGCCGGAAAGTGCGCCGCAGGCAACGGAAACAAACAGGATGGGGAACATCATGCCAGAAGCAGTGGAGAAACCGGTAAACACAGGAGCGGTGATGGTTGCCTGACCCTGAGCGCCCAGGACAAAGATGCCCAGTACAGCACAGACAATCATGACGATCATCATGATCGAAGTGAGATAGTCGCGCGGGGTCTTGAGCACGCTGATGGGCATAGCACCGGCAAAGACCAGGTAGACCATCACAACGGCGAACCACTGGAACTTATCGAGGTACAGCGGGAACTGCATGCCCACGGCGAACATGAGAACCATCAGCACCACGCCAGTGGCGAACTCGGCCACACCGGTGAGGTTGAATTTCTTCTGGGCATAGCCAAAAGCGATGGCAACAAAGGTGAAGAGGATGGAGATGGTACCTGCGCAACCGGCGGCATAGGACTTGGTGAAGTCGATAGCAGCGGTAGCCACGCCATCTGCACCCATGACCGGGGTGAACTTGAAGGTACCGCACACCATGTCGGTGAAAGCAGCGATGACGATGATGCAGAACAACCAGCAGAACAGGAGGAACAGGCGACGACCGGTCTTGCCGATGTACTTCTCGATGAGCTGGGCCAGCGACTTGCCGTTGTTCTTCATCGAGGCATACAGGGCGCCAAAGTCATGTACGGCACCAAAGAAGATGCCGCCCACGAGCACCCACAGCACAACGGGCAGCCAGCCAAAAGCCATAGCCACGATGGTGCCCGTGACAGGGCCTGCGCCGCAGATCGAGCTGAACTGATGCGAAAATGCTGTGAATGCAGAGACGGGCGAGAAGTTCTTGCCGTCCTTCATGCGCTTGGCAGGAGTAAGGGCCTCCCTATCGACGCCCCACTTATTGGCCAACCAGCGTCCGTACCCGAGATAGCCGCAGGCGAGAACCGCCGCGCACACGAGCATGACTACAACTCCGTTCATACTATCCTTCCTTCTGAGGTTTCCCCAACACTTTCGATTTCGATAAAAAACGAGGGCCGTCGATTTTCGATTCGACGGCCCTCGTCTTTTATCAGCCGCCCGCATTTGGCACGGGCTGACTGTTTATCGCCAACCCGCGCTAAATAATAATTACGCTGATAATGTGTAGCTGGCTCATAAACATGCTGTGGCATTCCTCTACAAAGCGATGGGTCCCTGTTGAATTCCCATCTCCCTACGTTGCATTTATGCAGTCTACGCTTTAGCTCAATGAAGTCAAGCTCGGCTTTAATTGTTTCGTAAGCGTTTCCTCAGACCACACACCGCCAGTTTAGGTAAAGCTGCGCAGCCGGGCTTCTCATGTGTCCCCATGCCGTACCCACACTCAAACGAAGCCTTCGTCCCAAGCGCGCTTACCAACCCCTTACTTTCGCTTTTTCGTTCTTGTCTTTCGGGTTGTTGATAGGTTTTGTTTTTGTTTCAAACAAAAAGGGGCCGGGAATTATTCCCGGCCCCCAGAGGCAAGATATCGATTGGCGATTAACTCATCAGTGCATTGGTGATCTCGTCCGCAACGCTATCGGCCTCGGTCCAGTTGCCGTCCTCGTCGCGCTCGCACTCAAGATCCACATCGACATTCTGCGTCTCGACGCCACGGATGGCATCCATCATCAGCTCGCCGACCTTCTTGTAAAGCTCGTCCTCGCTCAAACCTGCATAGTTGTTGGGATCGCCCATAAAGTCATCGGCTGCCTGCTGCAAAGCCGTCATCACGTCCTTCATGGACTTAGAGGTGAGCGTCACGTGCGCAACGGCGGTATCGTCTTTCTCGTCGACATCGACCGAGGTGATCTCGTAATCAAAGCCATCAAACAAAACGTTAACGAACTCCTCGGCATCGATACCGAACTGGGAGAGGTCGGCTTCATCCTCAATGTCGCTGATCATCTCATCCCAATCGTCACCCTTCTTGTTGACGATCGTGTCGAGCTCTCCGGACAGGCCCTCTCGAATGACCTCCTCCGACGAAGGACCGTTGTTGCAGGCGCACAGCGCGAGCATGCTCAACGCAGCAATCAGAATAAGCGCGAGCGTCGTGAGTTTCTTCTTCATCGTTCCTCCGAACGTGATCGCGGGCCCGCCATGGCACTCTCCATGTTCCCCCAAGCCCATTTATACAATGATTTGAATGTATCAGACCCCCCTGCTCTCAACAAGCGATGACAGGATATTATTCGAGGAGCGGCGTGAATCTTTGCCAGCCATTAAAAAGCGGACGCCCCGAATACGGAACGTCCGCTCAACATCCAATTGGCAACGAGCAGAGATGCTACTCCTTGGCGCCATACTGCTCGTAGTACGCGTCGATAGCCGCCTTGAGGGTATCGTCGATAACCACTTTGCCGTCGATCTCGTGGTTGTAGAGCACCTCGACAACCTCGGCCATGGAGACGATGCTCGCGACGGGGAAACCGTACTTGGCCTCGATCTCCTTCTGCGCGGTGGTCACGCCACCCTTGCCGACCTCCATGCGGTTGAGAGACACGATGAGGCCCTTGATCTCGACATCGGCAGCAGCCTTGACCTTGGGATACGTCTCGTCGATGGACTTGCCGGACGTGGTCACGTCCTCGACCATCACCACACGGTCGCCGTCCTTGGGTTCATAGCCCAGCAGGTTGCCCTTGTCGGCACCGTGGTCCTTGGCTTCCTTGCGGTCGCAGCAGTATTTGACCTCCTTGCCGTACAGCTCGTGGTACGCGATAGCGGTCACCACGGCCAGGGGAATGCCCTTGTAAGCAGGTCCAAACAGCACGTCGAAGTCGTCGCCAAAGTTATCGTGAATGGCCTGCGCATAGTACTCGCCCAAACGCTTGAGCTGGCTGCCCGTCACGTAAGCACCGGCGTTCATGAAAAACGGCGATTGACGGCCGCTCTTGAGCGTGAACTCGCCAAACTTGAGCACGTCGGACTCGACCATGAACTTGATGAACTCTTGCTTGTAAGCCTCCATACGAAGCTCCCTTCGGTTTGCGAGCGAATCTGCTGCCCATGATACCAGTGAATAACAAACGGAGCGGCAACGTTTAGCGTCGTCGCCCCGCCTCGGTCTTTATCTCACAAACCGCGTGCTATCCGCTATAGCGCGAAAGAAACGCACGGGTGCGTTCATGCTGCGGAGAGCCCAGCACCTGGGCAGGCGAGCCCTCTTCTACGATCAGGCCGCCATCCATAAAGACCACGCGGTCGGCAACGTCGCGGGCAAAAGCCATCTCGTGCGTGACGATGATCATCGTCGTGTCCTCATCTGCCAGCTGGCGAATCACCTTGAGCACCTCGCCCGTTAGCTCGGGGTCAAGCGCACTGGTGGGCTCGTCAAAAAAGAGAATGTCGGGATTGAGGCACAAGGCGCGTGCGATGCTTGCACGCTGTTGCTGGCCGCCGGAAAGCTGACAGGGAACCTTGTTTTCACAGCCCTCAAGGCCCATCTTGGCGATAAGCGCCCGGGCCTGGGCCTCCACCTCTGCACGCGGGCGCTTTTGCACGGCAACGGGAGCATCGCAGATATTGCGCATCACCGTCATGTGCGGGAAGAGATTGTAGCCCTGAAACACCAGACCAAAGCGGCTCTTTGCCGCACGAAGATCTGCGCCCTTGGCATAGGTGACCGCACCGCCGTCCGAAGAAGCGACCGTCAGGTCACCATAGCGCAGCGACCCCGCATCGATGGTCTCGAGCGTGGTAGCACAGCGCAACAGCGTCGATTTGCCGCCACCCGAAGGCCCGATAATGGCCACGGCCTCACCAGGACGTACGGAAAGCGAGATATCGCGCAAAACGCAGGTCTTGCCAAAGGATTTACTCACGTGCTCCATCGAGAAGACAGGAGCCGCACAGCGATTGGAATCGGTCATCGTTGCCCCTTATCAGTCGTGGTAATAATCGAGCTTTTTCTCCAGCGCGCCCATAGCGACCTCGACCAAGAAGTTGAAGCCCCAGTAGAACGCTGCGGAAATGGCAAAGGGCACCATGCTCACCTGCGAGGCGACAAGCGCCTTTGCGGTCGAGAACATCTCAGCCACGCCAATTGCGAAGGCAAGCGACGTGTCCTTGACGAGCGTAATTACCTCGTTGCCCATAGCCGGCAAGATGCGCTTGACCACCTGGGGCAGCACGATGCGGAAAAACGTCTGCACCTTGGTGTAGCCCAAAACCTCGGCCGCTTCGTACTGGCCGCGCGGAATGGACTGAATGCCCGAACGGTAAATCTCGGCAAAATACGCAGCGTAGTTGATGATAAAAGCAACGATGCACGCGTACCACTTGGAATCCGGCGTTAAACGGATACCAAAAACGTAGTACGGCGCAAAATAGATAGCGAACATCTGCAGCATCAGCGGCGTGCCGCGCATAACGGAGATATAGATGCGCGCAAGAAGCGCGAGCGGGCGAATCTTGCTCATACGCGCAAGCGCCACGGGCACCGCCAAGGGGATCGACCCCACGAGCGTCAACACAAAGATCTGCAGTGTCGTACCAAAACCCGAGAGCAACATTCCCGACATCGTTGTGATATCCATGCTCTACCTTTCTATAGACACGCAACTCCCGATGCCGACCAGCCGACATCGGGAGCACAGTCCACCCATTGCGAGGCACCCGGACAAGCGCCCCGAATGAAGCAATCCTTACTTAAGCACCCAGTTATCGTAGCTAATGCCGTAATCCGCGTACTTCTTGCACAGGTCCTTAACAAAACCGTCCTTGTCCATTTCCTTCAGAGTCTCGGTGACCTTGGAGGCAAGGGCGTCGTCGCCCTTCTTGAAGCCCACGGCGTAATGCTCTTCGGAGAGCATCTCGTCGAGCTGCACGTACTCGTCGGGCTTTGCGGCAAGCTGATACTGAGCGATCGAGAGGTCGCAGGCAACCGCGTCGACGGCACCGGACTCAAGCTGCATGAAAGCCGTGTTGTAGTCGCCGATGGTCTCGAGGGATGCAAAGGTGGCGGCAAGGTCGGCCTTATCGCCGTTCAAAACGTCCTCCGCAGCAGAATCGGTCTGGGTGATGACGGTCTTGCCGGCAAGGTCGTCCAGGCTCTTGATGCCGCTATCCTTCTTGACCACGATCACCTGGCCGTTGAGCATATAGGGATCGGAGAAGGTGTAGTCGTCCTCGCGGCCCTCCATGGTAAAGCCGTTCCAGATGCAGTTGATGGCACCGGAGTTAAGCAGGCTGTCCTTGGCATCCCAGTCGATGGGCTCAAGCTTAAGCTCCCAGCCGCAACGCTTGGCAACCTCGGTGGCAAGCTCGAGATCGAAACCGGTGAACTCGCCGTCATCGCCCACAAAGCCATAGGGAGGATAGGACTGGTCAAAGCCAACCGTCAGGGTCTTGATGTCTGCGGAATCATCGCTGCCGGCAGAAGCGGAGCCAGCAGCGGAGCCCGCCGTCTGGGCAGACGTGCCACCGCAGCCAACCAGAGCAAAGGCAGCAACAAGCGCAAACGCGCATGCAACAAAAGCCATAAAGCGCTTCTTGTTCATGGGTAATCCTCAATCTCATCGCAATGCCGGCAACTTCGCGCTTCCCGCGCAAAACCGCCAGCCTCTTTCGTAACGCGTTTCACTTTAGCCTAGTGGAGTGTAAGACGCAAGGAATTACTTTAGTCGAGTGGAGAAAAAACGACACACAGCGTTAAAAATCAGCGGGGCCGCAGCTCAACGCTGCAACCCCGCTCCCGCTCGATTGTTACAAGATAAATACGTTAGCCCCTAAAGCCATCTTCAAAGGGAACCTTCTCGGCCGAACGGCGCTTGCCTGCCACCACGGCGCCAACGCCCGAAAGCGAGAGCGCTGCAGAAACCACAAGACCGATCGTGCTGGCGTCTGCCGTCGCGGGAAGCTTCTCGACCTCGCCCGACTTCGTATCGGCCTTGTCGGCACCGGCCTTGGCCATGGCCTTGCCCTGGCCGTTGATGCCCTTGTCTCCCTGGCCTTTGCCGCCATCGTCTTTCGAATCGGCACCGTCTTTACCGCCATCCGGCTTCTCGCCCGTGCTCGGCAGCGAAGTGGAGCCCGAACCCTGCGTGCCTGCACCAGAGGAGGCTCCGTTGTCAGAAGTACCCCCGTTTGTCGCACCGCCATTGGCATCTCCGGCATCATCGCCAGAGTCTCCACCGGCATCGGCAGAACCGTTCGATCCAGCCGCGCTATCCGAGGGCGCACCACTCGGAGCATTCGAGCTCGAGCTACTGCCCGATGTCGAGCCGTCACCGGAATCTGCACCGCCGCCCGTACTCGGCGAAGACGTGGACCCCGCACCCGCATCGGTAGAAGGAGCGTTCGTAGAGCCCGTCGTGCTGCCACCCGCAGGCGTCGTGACGGTACCACCGGCAGCAGAAGAACCACCGCCCGCGCCCTGAGACGGCTGATCGGTAGAGCCCGAGCCAGAACCCGTACCGCTATCGGAGCCCGAGCCGGAGCCCGAGCCATTGTCGGAATCTGAACCGGCACCGGAACCAGAACCGGCACCGGCGTCGGAGCCCGTATCAGAGCCCGAGCCCGATGTGTCCTTATTCGCATCGTTTTCGGTCTTGTGCTGGGACAGATATGTCAGGCACGTCTTCTTTTCGCGCTCATAGCGATTCGCATAGCTTGCGGCATACTGATTGGTCGACGTGTTGGTCATGTAATCGATCAACGCATCGCAGATAGCAGTCACGGCCTGTTCGTCGGACATATCGTTGGAAAGATTGGCCATCTTGAAAAACTTCTGGCAGCCACCCGAGCCAAACAGGTTATTCATGCCCCAGCACAAGCCCTTAAGGCAATCGGCACGGCCCGAAAGGTCAAGCCCGTACTTGCGCACGATGCGCTCGACCGGCAGGTAATACTCCTGATACCCATATGCATCCTGGAGTGCCGAGAACTCTTGCGGATCGGCAGCATACGCGGCATGCCAGGCATCCTCGGCAAGCTGGCCCAGCTCGGTAAGCTTGTGAGTCTTTTTGTCGTAAATCACGTCATCGACGTCGCGCTTAAGTTCGCCGCCGCGGTCGATGACCGCTTTGAACATGCCGTACTTCTGAGGATTGTAGTTGTAGCACTCCTGCATGAAGTCGACGAGCGCATAGCGACGATCAAACTGGTAGAAACCCATGGCATGATAGCCGTCGCCATAGCTAAAGCCCAGATTGTAATTGCTGCCGCTCTCGTTTTGGGCGAAGTACTTCAGCTCGGAGGAAAGCGCCATCGGCTGTAGACTCGAGGAGCTTGTCGCCATGATCGAATTGAAGGAAAGCGTCATAAGAGACGAGGAGTCCACGGCTTCCGAATACTCATCGCCAGGATCGTAATCCGAAGGAGCGGGCTGCTTTGCATCGACATCGGTGATGGGATCGGCGTTGGCATTGCCGGCAATATCTTGCTGCTGGACGGTATCGGTCTGTGCAAACATGGGAATAGGTGCCGCCACGCCCAGCGTGAGCGAAAGTGCGAGTCCGGCAACGATAGCCTGATGCTTAGGCTTCATGGTTCCTCCCTGGTTCTGCGTCCCCTTTTGCGAGGATGGGTTCATTTGATGTGCGATTGCGTCAGAGCGCAAGAGGTATATCTAGTATGTTGAATCTCGCCTGTTTTTGCAATCCCCCGTCAGCATGCGGCGCAGGCAAAGGATGCATTTACACCTTCTGCGCGCCGCACGCCAACAAAACGAGGTATTAAAAGCCGCAAATAACCTCGGGAGTCATACGCGAAATGACCTCGACGGCAACACGGGCCGACTCGATCACGTCGTCGATGGCGCAAATCGAGGTAGCCGTGTGGATATATCGGCAGGGCACGCCCGAAACCACGCACGGCACATCCATAAGATGCACGGGACCGCCATCGGTGCCACCGCCCTCTCGCACGCTCTCTTGCACGCGCAGTCCCGCTGCCTCGGCGGCATCCAACACAAAGCGCTGATAGCGAGGATTCGTGATCATGCAGCGGTCGAAATGCCTGAACATAGGACCACCATGGAGCGCCGTCTGCACCTCATCGGGAGCCAAGAAGGTGTCATCTGCAGGACAGCCCTCGAACATGTACGCAACATCTGGATCGAGCGTCCGCGCCGCTGCCGCCACGCCGCGCTCCCCCACTTCCTCCTGTGCGGAAACTGATGCGACCACGTCAACGGACAGGTCGTCGCGAGAAGCGAGCTCGCGTAGGGCGATCAGCATCGCCGCCACGCCCGCGCGGCAGTCAAACGCCTTGCCCACCGCGATGCCGCGCTCGGCATCAAAGGTGAACTGCGTCGCCACGACAAAAGGCTCGCCGATGCGCAGGAAAAAGCGCTCGCGTGCCTCCTCGGCGCTTGTCGCGCCCACGTCGAGAATCATCTCGGGCGGTACATGGGCGGCTTTCTCGGCGGCACTGGTAAAATGCGGCGGCTTGACGCCAATGGTACCGTGCAGCCATTCGCCCCGGGCATTGCGTACCAGCACATCTTGGCCGCAAAGGGCCCCTTCGGGAAAACGCCCCAGCGTCACAAAACCCATAGTTCCATTTGCGCGAATGGTGCGCACCATGCCGCCCACCTCGTCGCCATGGGCATCCATCATCACGCGCGGACGAGCGCGATCGCCGTCAAGCCCCGTGCCGTTCGGCACAATCAAGCCATCACGCAGCGTGTTTTCTTCCACCGTGGCCCATCCGTCGCAAAAGTCGCGAACCACATCGATAACCTCATCCTCAAAACCCGAAGGACCCTTGGCATTGGAGAGGCGCTCGAGCAGCCGAACCACCTCGTTGCGATCGATCTTCATTGCTGTCCTTTCAACAAAACGACCCCCGCAGGCCTGCGCCGGCGGAGGTCGAGCATGCAAACGCTATTGGTAAATGTACCTTAGCAGACCTTGAAGACCCAGTTGTGCTTATCCTCAACGGCACCATCCTGGATGCCAGTGAGCGTCTCGCGCAGTTTCTTCATCACCGGGCCGCACTCGGTGTGGCCGGCGGGGAAAACGACCGTCTCGTCGGCGCCGTAGACCTTGTTGTCAATCTCGCCCACCGGGGAGATGACGGCTGCGGTACCGCACATGCCGCACTCGGAGAACTTGCCCGAGGCGACCTCGGCCCACTCCACCGGACGCTCGTCCACAGTCATGCCCAGGTCCTGGGCCACCTGCACAAGGGAGCGACGGGTGATGGAGGGCAAGATGGAGTTGGTGTGGCTCTTGGGAACCACAAGGGTGTTGCCGTCGACGAACAGCACGTTGGCGCCGCCAGTCTCCTCAACGTAGGTACGGGACTCGGAATCGAGATACAGGTTGTCGGCGTAACCCTGAGCGTGAGCCTCGACGGAAGGCTTGAGGCTCATAGCGTAGTTGAGGCCGGCCTTGATGTTGCCAGTGCCGTGGGGTGCAGCACGGTCGTAATCGGAAATACGCAGCTTGACGGCCTTGAGGCCGCCCTTGTAGTACGGGCCAACCGGCGTGACGAGGATGCGGAACGTGTACTCAGGAGCAGGAGCGACACCGATCACGTTGCCGGAACCGATCATAAACGGGCGGACATAGAGCGTAGCGCCCGAGCCAAAGGGCGGAACCCACGCAGCATTAGCGGTAACGACCTGCTTAACGGCCTCGACAAAGCGGTCAACGGGGAACGGAGGCATCTCGAGGCGCTGGGCAGAGTCATACATGCGCTGTGCGTTCTGGTCGGGACGGAAGCACACGACGCTGCCGTCCTGAGTGGTATATGCCTTGAGGCCCTCGAAGACCTCCTGGCAGTAATGGAAAATGCCGCCGCACTCAGAAACATGCAGGGTATGGTCAGTCGTCAGGCCGCCCTCGTCCCACTCGCCATCCTTCCAATGTGCCTCATAGCTGTAGTCGGTCTGCATGTAATTGAAGCCGATGTTGCCCCAATCCAGATCCTTCTTCTCAACGGTCATACTGTGCTCCTTCTCTTGCAATAGTCCACGCGCCGCGTCGGAATTTGGACCACGCATGCCTGCAGCACATGTGTGGGCTTCTCGCCAAGACGGTCGCATGTTGGGCATTCTACTCCCACCGCCGACCTGTGACACATTTTCTTTCGTTTGAGGACAAACGAAATACAACCGTAACGTTTCGCACGTGGAGCTGCCTGTACAAGCAAGGACGCCCACCTCATGAGGGATTGATGTTCCAATACTCATCGAGAGGACGGGGCGTCATGCGGCTATCCAGCGCCAGCGCCGCCACATGACACGTTGCGGCCGCAACAATCTCTATACTGAAGGTACGCATCCCGATGTTGCAACGGCAAGGAGAGCCGCATATGACCGTCACCATGGAAAAAGAGCACCTGACCGAAGACCTGCTCAAGCGGCTGCTCGCGAGTTCGAGCGTCGAAAGCTATCTCGATGCACATGAGACGGTCAACACGACGCTGACGGAATTTCTTCGCGAGCTCATCGATGCTCGCAGACTCAAAAGGTCCGAAGTTGCGCGCGAATCGGGTCTCAATCCCACAGTGGTGTACGACATTTTCGCCGGCAAGAGCAGACCCGGACGCGACCACGCTATCATGCTGGCGCTCGGCATCGGCTGCACACTCCGCGAAACGCAGCGCCTCCTAAGACTCGATAGCGTCGCCGAACTCTGGTGCAAGGACCGCCGCGACGCCATCGTCATCTGGTGTATCGAACACGGCATGAGTCGCGCCTGCACCGACGACGAGCTCTACCGTCTAGGTGAACGGACGCTTCTGGGAACAAATTCGCTCAGATAGAATTATCTGGGTGTCGACCCGCGTCCCCCATCGCCCCTTGCATCGCCCCTTGAGATTCAGTTGCCAACTGAACAAACAAAGCAGTCATTGACATATCATTTTTGAGGCTTTTGCCCAGTTACCATGAAGGGAGGGCGGCTTGAACGACAGCCAGCTCATGCATGCCATGAGCCTTGACGACACCTATCGCGTCGAGCAGGTGCTCGCACGCGGCGAAGACGGCATTACCGAACTCGTCACAATCGACGGAGCCGGTCCCTTCGTGCGAAAAAAGATGCGGCAAGAGCTCGCCCGCCGCAATGTTTGGTCGGCACTCACCGAATGCAGCTCGCCTCGCCTCCCCCGAGTCGAGGCCGCCGACACAGGCAACGAAAGCTCCACCGACAGCTCTGCTGATAGCCCCGAGGATACTCCGGCTGCATCCTCGTCCGACTTCCGCGCCCTGATGGACGGCTACGAGCAGTTTATGAACAGCTACGTTGAGTTCATGAAAAAGTACGAGGATTCAGACGACACCACCTCGATGCTTGCTGACTACGGATCGATGATGCAGCAGTACAGCGATTGGTCGAAAAAATTTGATGACGTTGACGAAAGCTCGCTGTCTGCCGATGACCAAGCTTACTACCTGGAGGTCCAAGGGCGCGTTGCGCAGAAGCTGAGTGAGATCCAGTAACCACAAGCTAAACGCCACACACCAAGCTAGCAACAAAAAAGATCCGCCATCCAGCGATGGCGGATCTTTTTCACACCGATTGGTTTTCCAAAAACCTACGCGTTTTTCTTGCCAAACTTTGCCTTGAGCAGGCCCACAACCGTTGGGACAACCGAAACGGCAACGATACCTACGATCAGCAGCTCAAAATGCTCCTGTACAAAAGGAATGCCACCAAAGAAGAATCCCAGCAGCGTGAAGAGCGTGGACCAGGTAATACCGCCCAGCACGTTGAAGAGGACGAAGGAGTGCCACTTCATGCCGCCTACGCCGGCGAGAAACGGCACGAACGTGCGGATGAACGGGAAAAAACGACCCAAGAAGATGGCCAGATGGCCCCACTTGTCGAGGAACGCCTCGGACTTTTCGATACGCTCGGGCGTCATGACCTTGACCTTGCCCGAAGCGATGATCTTCTTGCCAAAGAAGTGGCCGATCATGAAATTGCACTGGTCGCCCAAAATCGCTGCGCACCATGCCACCGCGAGCAGCGTGAAGATATTGAAGCTGCCATCGGCGGCAAAGCAGCCGCTTGCAAACAGCAGCGAATCGCCGGGCAAAAAGGGCATGAAGACAACGCCGGTCTCGATGAAGATAATCAAAAAGATAAAGCCATATGCCGTGAGCGGGCCCGCTGCGATCCAGGCAGAAATCGCCGTACGCGGGTCTTTAAGCAGCTCGACGATCGTATTGATGAAATCCATGGAGTAAAACCTCTCTGCTGTGGGCGCGGAATACGTCCAAGCAAAAAAGTATACGTGCGGCAGCACCGCGCAACAAAAGCCCAACGCGATTAGCAGCAACTATGCATAAGTAACAGGTGTAGCCGTCGCACACGACGCCCGGGCGTGCACCGTTCTACACTCCCGGGAAACGCTTTCGAGGATCCCCGGCAGACCACTCGATATCGATAATCGTCACGCAAAGGGCTGCTTCATCCACCGTGTAGTAAAGCGTAAAAGGCGTATCGGGAAGCGGCAAATATCTACAGGGAAACGGCGGTCGAGCCGCTATGTACTCAGGATCGTAGACGGGACCCAGGGATGGAAACGCCGACAGCATCTCGACCGCCCACTCAAAGCGCCTCAAGACCGATTCCAACGCCACATTCTGCTCGATAAAATCGGCAGCGTAATCGGTAATCTCTACTTTATAGCTCACGCTACCAGCCCTTTTTTTCGCGAATGGCACCAAGGGCGCCCCTTGCGTCCGACGTCTTTCCATCAAGGACGTCGGCATAGCCACGCATCAAGCCTTGGTAAACATCCATCTCACGTTTTTGCGCACGCTCCTTGGCCGACACCATCCGGTCAAAAGCCGCAGCGTCCATCACCACCACGCTCGCTTTTCCGTTGCGCGTTAGATAGATAGGCTCTTGGGTTTTTTCCAATGTATCAATAAGGGCTGTTTGATTGCGATTGAACTCCGAAAGCGATGCAACGGCTGGCATGACAGCTCCTTTCAGCGTAGTATCATATTTACAGTAAATATACAGTAAATAGCCTTCCGGTCAAACCAATCGAACTTCGCGAAACGTATTATTCTTTCTTCTCTCCTGGAACTCATTAATCCTAGTAGTTCGCTATACTTAAGCGCATCGTTTGCACGGGAGGGGTGCCGAAGATGAGCTTTATCACGACAATTCGCGAGGATATCGCCAACGTTAAGCGGGAAGACCCTGCCGCGCAAAACGGCCTTGTCATCTTTCTTACCTACCCCGGCCTTCACGCCAAATGGAATCATGTGCCCGAACACTGGCTGTGGAACCATGGTTGCAAAAGCCTCGCGCGCATCATGTCGCAGATAACCCGCCATATGACCGGCGTCGAGATTCACCCCGCCGCACACATTGGCAAGCACTTCTTCATCGACCATGCCATGGGCGTCATCATTGGCGAGACCGCGGTCGTTGGCGATAACTGCACGCTCTACCAGGGCGTCACCCTGGGCGGCACCGGCAATGAGACAGGCAAGCGCCACCCTACGCTGGGCAACAACGTAACCGTTGGCTGCGGCGCCAAGGTGCTGGGAAACATCACCATCGGCGACAACGTCAGAATCGGCGGCAACTCCGTGGTGGTCAAAGACGTTCCGGCCAACTGCACCGTGGTGGGCGTGCCGGGGCGCATCGTCAAGCGCAACGGATGCCGCGTCTTTGAAGAAACCTTCGACGCCAAGCGTCACCGCGAGTTCATGCCCGACCCCGGCGAGGAAGCCTCGGCTCGCAACCGCGCAAGTATCGCCGAAAACGCTCGCCGCGTCACCGAACTCGAGGCGGAGGTTGCCAAGCTCACCGCCCTTGTGCGCCAACTGACCGATCAAGCTGCCAAAAAGTAGCCTCGCGCTCGCACGAACAGGCCTTTTACGTCGCAACAAAAAGGCGAGGCGCCAAACCCGGCACCTCGCCTCATTTCATTTACGCAAACTGGCTCTGATAGAGCGTCGCATACGCGCCGCCCCGTTCGAGCAGCTCCTCATGCGTTCCCTGCTCGATGATATTGCCCGCATGCATGACCAAAATCAAGTCGGCATCCACAATCGTCGACAGGCGATGCGCGATCACAAAGCTCGTACGACCTTGCATAAGCGCCGTCATCGCACGGTCGATAGCGCGCTCGGTACGCGTGTCCACGCTCGACGTCGCTTCGTCCAAAATCAAGATCTTGGGGTTCGCCAGCAAGACGCGCGCAATGGTGAGCAGCTGGCGCTGACCTTGGCTGATGTTCTCCGCGTCGTTTGCCACCTGCGTGTCATAGCCGGCGGGCATGGTGCGCACAAAGAAATCAACCTGCGCGGCACGGGCCGCGGCAACAACCTCTTCGCGCGAAGCGCCGTCGCATCCGTACGCGATGTTCTCGGCAATGGTGCCGTCAAATAGCCATGCATCCTGCAGCACCATGCCAAAGTTCGAACGCAGCTCCGCTCGAGTCATGGCACGCGTGTCCACGCCATCAAGCGTGATGCGGCCTCCATCGATCTCGTAAAAACGCATGAGCAAGTTAACGAGCGTGGTCTTGCCCGCGCCCGTCGTGCCCACGATTGCGATCTTCTGGCCGGGCTCCGCCGTAAAGGATACGTCCCGCATAAGGGTCTTCTCGGGCGTATAGCCAAACTTCACGTGCTCGAACGAAACGCGCCCCTGCATAGGCTGAGGCACATGCGCCGCCAGCTCGGGCGCCGGATCGGGATCGATTTCGGGCTCATCGAGTACATCGAACACGCGCTCCACGCTCGCCAGCGCACTTTGCATCGAGTTGATGGTGTAGCTCAGCTGCGTTATGGGCTCGCCTGCCGTATAGATGTACTGGAAAAACGCCTGGAATATACCGACGGTCATACGGCCGGCAACAAGCATATTGCAACCCACGACGGCGATGATAATCTGCGAGAGCCTGCTTAGGAAGCGAATTGCCGGTCCCACCGCATTGGTGTAGAAATCCGCCTTGCAGTTGGCGTCAGCAAGTTCTGCGGCCTGCGAGCAAACTTCGTCGGCACTGGCCTTCTCGCGGCAAAACGAACGAATCACCAAACGTCCGCTGTAGGCCTCCTCAACTGCCCCGGTCAAGGTTCCCAAAAGCTCTTGTCGCCGCGCCGCAGCGCCAAGAGTCGCCTTGGAAACCCAAGCGGTAATACCAAGGGAGATTGCGGAAAAGACCAGGAAAATCGCGGTGAGCTCAACGCTATACGTAAGCATCATGATCACCGAGCCGATGATACTGCCTATCGCAGTGAGCAGCGTGAGCACGCCGCGCTGCAGCACTTCGCTCATCTTATCGAGGTCGTTTGTAGCACGGCTCACAATCTCACCGGGCTTGTGCCCGTCGTAGAACTTCAGCGGCAAACGGTTAAGCTTTGCCGCCAAGCGATTGCGCAAATTAAGGTTAAGGCGCTCCGCAAAACTCGCCATACACAGGCTCTGCGTCGAATAGAAAACGAGCGCCACAGTCCAGATTCCCAGGTAAAAAAGAATCTTCTCGCCGCCCGTCCCCCAGCCGATCGAGAACTGTCTGCCGGCAGCATCGGCCGCTTGAACCTGCGTCCAGATGTAGTCGATGAGATGCGCGGAGTAGGCAGGCGCTGCAATCGAGCACACCGTATAGAAAACGATGGCGATGACTACGACCACAAAGCGCCAGCGCTGGTCTGCCGCCTCATCCCATAGACGACGCACCGTCGCCCAGGTGTTGCGGGGCTTGAGGTCTTCAAGCTCCCCCTCCTCCGAATCGTGCAGATCGGCCAAGCGCTTTTGCTCGCGCCTCAGCTCCTCCTGCTCTTCCTCGGCAAAAATCTCCTCGGCAGAAAGATACTTCTTCTGCTCACTCATGCGCCTCACCTCCCCTCATCTGCGATTCGGCGATAGCGCGATATACCTCACACGTTTCCATAAGCTCCTCGTGGCGCCCCTGGCCCACAACCTCGCCGTCCTTAAGCACGATGATCTGATCGGCGTGCAAAATGGTCGAGATGCGCTGGGCGATGATAAGAAGCGCAGCGCCGCGCATCTCCTGCGTCAACGCGGCGCGCAGGGCGGCATCGGTCTTAAAATCGAGCGCCGAAAAACTGTCATCAAAGATATAGAGGTCCGCGGGCTTGATAATCGCGCGTGCGATGGCCAAACGCTGGCGCTGACCGCCCGAGAAGTTCGTTCCTCCCTGGGCAACCGCCGCATCGAGCCCACGTTCGAGATCATAGACAAACTGGCTTTGGGCAATATCGAGCGCATGGCGCATTTGCTCCTCGGTCGCATCGGGCAAGCCGTCTCGCAGATTGCTCGCCACGGTGCCCGAGAAGAGCCATGCCTTTTGCGGCACATACGAGATGTGTGCACGCAGTTCACGCTGCGTGATATCGCGCACATCGCGCTCGCCCAAAAGCACGCGCCCGCGCGTAATGTCATGAAGGCGCAACAAAAGCTTTGCCACCGTCGATTTACCCGATCCCGTCGATCCGATAATCGCCGTGGTTTGCCCACGTCGACAGCTAAAAGTAAGGTCATGAAGCGTATCTTGGTCAGCATCGGCAAAGCGGAAGCTCGCGTGGTCAAAGCGTGCCACCACATCCCGTTCGCCTGCAAGCGCACGCGCAGGCTCCGCCGCAACAGAAGGCATCTTGGCATCTGCGCTGTCCACAATGGAAGGCTCGAGCTCCAGCACCTCGCGCGCACGATCAAGACATGCCTTGGCGCGCGGCATGGTCACCATCACCATCTGCGCCGTCATGATGTAGAAGAGGATGAGGATGGCATACTCCAGCACTGCCGAAATGCTGGCAATCTGCATAGCATGCGCACCCACACGATTGCCGCCAAGCCAGATAACGCACACCTCAACCATGTTCATCACGAAGAAACACGAGCAATCGAGACCCGAAAACACGTAGTTCACGCGGATGGCGTTTTGCGCATACTCCCCGAACACGCGCCCTTCGCGCTCCTCCTCGCGTTCCTCCCGGCCAAACGCTCGAATCACGCGCGCACCGATGATGTTCTCGCGTAGCACCACATTCATGCGGTCGATAAAGTTTTGCAGGCGAATAAAGATCGGCGCCGTCTTGGCCACTGTAATCACCGCAAGTACCATTACGATAGCCACGGCGATCAGCAGCATGAGGCCCATTTGGTAGTCGATCCTAAAAGCAAGGATGATGCCGACGACGGCGAGCACCGGCATAGGCAGCACCAACTGGCAGGTCATGATAATCGCCTGCTGAATCACGTTGATATCGCCCAGCGTGCGCGTAATCATGGCACCGGTTCCAAAGCGTTCGAAATCGCTCGCTGAGAACTCCAGGGACTTACGATAGATCGCGCAGCGGATGTCGCAGGCAACCCGCGAGGCCAAGCGCGCAGTGAGGTAAGAGCCGGTCACCGCACCGCCCGAAGCCATGGCGGTGGCGCCCAGCATGAGCAGGCTGTTGCGCAGGATGTACTCGGTCGATCCCGATGTGATGCCCACATTGACCATATTTGCAAGCATGGTGGGAACCAGCAGCGTTCCCGCGTTGTCAATCAGCAAAACAAGAAGGGTGAGGGCAACGAGCCCTTTGTGAGGTTTGAGGAAACGCACAAGCGTTTTCATATATATCCTTCGTTCGTTATCGAGTTTCTTCCAGAATTGCTTCTTTGAGCTTCGTAAGCTCGAGCGAAAGCGCGGCATCGTACTTATTTACCAAGGCCTCGAAGCGTTTGCGCTCGGTAGCGGTCAGCGTCGAGAGGGCTTTAACCTCGGCATCGAGTGCGGGCGCGATAAAGCGTTTTGAAAAGCGCACGCCCTCAACGGTTAGCTGGGCCACTTTGTTCTTGCGGCTTCCCTCGGCGTAAACCAGATCCACAAGCCCGCGCATCGACAGATGCTTGAGCGCCGAGTTGATGGTCTGTTTGCTGTAGCCCCACTCCGAGCAAAGCGCGGCAACGGGACGCGAGCCGCCATGCTGCACGATGTCATAGATCATCCAGTACGAGCACTCCGGAAGCCCACATGCCCGAGCAACCTCATAGTAAAGCTTATCCACCTGGTTGTAACCATGGTCGAGGCGCTGCGCCATCGCAGCGAGCTCGTCCCCATCCATATCGTCCATACCCCTCCGAAGATTCGCTCGGCATCAGTAATCCGAAATCGGACATTTCTTTCGAGAGAGGGTAGTCCGGTTTCGGATTACTGTCAAGAGGGGGTCATTCGCGCCAAAGCGAACCTTGCCATAAAAAACCCGCCAACGTGAGCTGACGGGCAAAAGGGGAATCGATTATTAAAACGCAAGCGTTCGTCTAGTCCTCTTGTATCGACTCGTAGAACGTAGCGCCCGCACAGAGGTCGTGGATGCTCTTTCCGTCATGCCAGGGAAGCTCGATAAGCTCGGACAAGGTGTTGACCAGCTCGGAGCAATCCGTAAAGCGGCCCTTCTCGTTGAGCTGGTTGCAATCCTGCACACGCCAGTAGCCATCGGTGTGCGTGATGTAATACTGACCGCCGTCGGCATCCATAAAGATGCGCGTCTTAGACCGCAGGTAGCTCAGGAGATCCTCGAATTCCAAGGATATCGTCTCGTCTGCCTTCAATCCCATGATGACCTCCCAAATGGTCGCGGGCGGATGTAAAAGCCCCGTATCAAACAGAGTGTTATCTTCAAATAAACCCGTTTAAGGCCCCACGCGACAGGTCATTTAGGCAGGCGGCACAGACATACACGCAAACGGAAGAAAACGAAAAAGATATGGCAGCCGAGTGTGCAACGCACACATTGCCAAGCCCTATGCATCTTAAAATTCTGCAAGTCCTAAGCCATTATTCATATAAGCTCAGTGGGTATAGATAGCCCCGTAGACCAATTCCCAATCGAAAGGAACCGTTATGGATGCTCTCGATGCCCTGAAGACGCGCCGCAGCTGCCGAGCATACCTCGATCGCCCTGTCGACGCCCAAACGCTCGATACCATTATCGAAGCGGGCCGTTTCGCCGCAAGCGGCATGGGACGCCAGCCCGTCACCTTTGTTGCCGTAACCGATCCCGCCACAGTCAAACAGCTTTCGCGCATGAACGCCCAGATTATGGGAGTCGACACCGATCCGTTCTATGGAGCGCAGACGGTAGTTGTGGTGCTTGTTGACGCAAGCGTTCCCACCTGCGTGGAAGATGGCGCCCTCGCTATGGGCAACCTCATGAATGCGGCACATGCCCTAGGCGTCGATTCGTGCTGGATCCATCGCGCACGCGAGGAGTTTGAGTCCAAAGAAGGGCGCGCGCTTTTGGCATCTTGGGGTCTTCCCTCCGACGGATCGCTGCGCGGCGTAGGCCATTGCATCCTGGGTTATGCCGCTGGCCCCGCAAGCGAGCCCAAACCGCGTCGCGACAACGTGGTGTACGTAAAGTAGCCTTTACTCCCAGTAACCCTTGTATGCAATCGGGCCTGTCCGCATCTTTGGACAGGCCCGATTTCTCATACGCTTGGTGCGTTTGCGCTATTTGCCTTTGACCATTCCGGCGATACGATCGGAAATCGAAGTCTGGCCGCGACGGTCCTCGCCCCAGAAGGAAACAGACACCATGCCCGGCCCCACATGGCAGCCAATCGTGGGACCGATGTTCGTCTCGAGAAACATCGTGGTGTCGTCTTGCTTGGCAATCAGCTCACGCAGCCGACGGGCATCGCCCGTGGCATCGGCGTTGCCGATAGCCGCGACGTTAGAGTACAGGTCTGCATTGCGACCCTTGCTATAGAATTCCGCCATGCGCCGCAGCCCCTTCTTGCGACCGCGCACCACGCCCACAACGGCGAGCTTGCCATCGGTATCAAAGGTGAGCAGCGGCTTGACGTCCAGCTTTCCGCCTACAAGCGCCACACCGGCAGGAATCCTGCCGCCTCGATGCAGGGCATCAAGATCGTCGACCATAAACATCGTCTGCACGTAATAGCGCGCCTCGGCCGCCCAAGCGGCAAGCTCGGCAGCAGTAAGGCAGCGGTCGCGCTGACGCACCGCCTCGGCAATGATCAGGCCCTGGGGCGTGGAGCCCAGCTTAAGATCGACAACATACATGCCCAGCTCTGCCGCAGACTCGACCTCGCGCTCGCGGCAGATGCGCGCAAGCGCGGTGCAAGCGCCCTCGTATGCACCGGAAAGCCCACTCGAAAAAGCCAGATACACCGTTGGCACACCCGAATCGATCGCCTCGTTGAAGGCGGTCTCAAAAGCGAGCTGCGAAGGCTGCGAGGTCATTGGCTGTGCACCATGGCGCATGGCCTCGTAAAAATCGTGCGCCGAGATGCTCTCATACATATCGTCCACGCCCGTCAGGCCATCGTCGCCTTTGACGGTCTCGGTATAGGAAAAATTGAGCACGCGCAGGCCCGCGCGTTCGCAGTAACCCCTCGAAAGCTCGCAGCATGAATCGACGATGATATTGCAGGCAGCACCGGAAGTGGGCATGAAAAAACTCCGCTCGGATCGAAAAACATATGCGCACAATTGTGACAGCATCGGCAGCCTTCGAGCGGCAAAAGCAGAAGTTGCGCACATACGCAAGCAAGCGTGCACGCCAAAAGCAAAGCGACCCCGAGAACTCGGGGTCGCTCCTCATTCTTGCGTGGATGGCGTCACAAGAACGGAAAGGGTACCAACGGGGCGTTGAGGGCACTCGGCGGGCTTGTCCGCAGTGTTAGTAATGTCGCTCACCATCGCCGTGCGCACCGGCTCGAAATCCGTTATCGCACGGCGATGGCGGGCGTTGCCAAGAGCCCTCATCGCCCAGTTGGAAGCTGGCGGTTAGCCACTCCGTCAGGCACCTTCTGTTTGGTGCACCACTATAATCGCGCGTCGCTTTTTTCTGCTCTATACTGACAAATGCGAATTATCGTTTAATTTTGAAACAGTCACAGAGGTGGCCCATGGACAACCGAGACACGAACAACCCTGTCGTCAACTATCTTGCCCCGGACTCACTGCAAGGGCTTCTTGTCGGAGCGCTTGCCGACGCCGGCATCGATATCATCGCCTTCGACAGCGACGCGTCCGTTGCTTTTACCACCCTGACATCGACACAGGAGCATCGCGATGCCCTGATCCAATACGCGCGAAACCATCGAGGCCAGGCATCCGAGGGAGGGCGCCTGCTGTTCACGCGCGACCGAAAGCTCTTCACGCTCTATCCCCGCAAACAAGATGTGGGCGGGCACGCGCTCGACGTCTTTACCGTGCGCCATCGACGTAGCAGCACCGTGCGCCCCGGCATCGATTGGCTCAATGCCGAAGACGTGCGCATCGATTTTGAGCAAAGCGCCTTTGGCATCATCGAGGGCGAAGCGGCCCTCTCCCCGCTTGTCCTTGCATCCTACGAGCACAACACGCCCGTGATGCTGGAAGGCGAAGCAGGGTCTGGCAAAGACCAGATAGCCGAGCTTCTCTATTTGAGCGGCTCCCTTTCCCATCAGCCATTTGTTCGCATTAGCTGCGATATCTTGAACGACCGCTCCTGGCATCATCTGCTCAAATCCGCAGATTCGCCGCTCTATCAAACCGATATGACCATCTATATCAGGCGCTTGCATGCCCTGGAAGAACGCCGCCATCGCGAACTTCTGGCAACGCTGCGCGAAGGAGCCCTGGCCGAACGCTGCCGCGTGATTCTTTCGGGCAACGACATTCCCGGTGGTGGAGAGTGCGATGCCGTGGCCCAATGTGCCGAGCAGCTCAACTGCGCGGTCTGCATTGCCCCCTCCGTGCGAGAACAAGGCGAACCCGCGCGACGCGTCGAACGCTACCTGGCGAGCCTCGCTCAAGAATTTGAAATGGAGGCGCCATCGATCGAGCACGATGCCGCAGCGATCTTGAACGCCTACAGCTGGCCGCGCAATTACGCGCAGTTGCGCGAAGTCGCCGAGCGCCTGCTGATTCTAGGCGGAGACGCCCCCGTTAGCAAAGAGAACGCAAACGCGGTTCTTGCTCAGGAAAACGTGATTCGCTCCGGAGTCTTCTCATCTCCGGCCCTGGAAACCGACCTCTATATCCTGCGCCCCCTCGCCGATACCGAGCGAGATATCGCTCAGCTGGTTGTCGACCACCTGGGCGGCAACAAAACAAAAGCGGCCGATGTCTTGGGCATCAGCCGCACTACCCTTTGGCGCCTCCTTCGCTAACACGCGAGCAAAATGCGCCTCGTCGGAACTTTCGCTAGGCTTCCTCGAGAACCACGTGCCGGAAGGAGCCGTCCTCGTAGATGCCGTAGCTGTGCGTCCCGTCTTTAGGGATGGATACGCTGCCTGGGTTGAAAAGCCACAAGCCCGGATGCTTCTGGCTCTCCTCGTTGACCTTGATATGCGTATGTCCGTACACCAGCGCGGAGCCGGCGGGCAGCACCGGTGCGTTATCGACGCTGTTGTGCATGCCAGCGCCAAACACATGGCCATGCGTGCAAAAGAGCTCGCGACCGTCGCTATCCATCACGAGAGCGCTGTCGGACATACAGGAAAACTCGAGCACCATCTGATCGACTTCTGCTTCACAGTTGCCGCGCACCGCAATCACACGCCCGCTCTTGGCAAGATCGTTGAGCAGCAGAATCACGCGCTTGGGAGCGTAATCGCGCGGGAGGTCGTTGCGGGGCCCATGGTAGAGCAGGTCGCCCAAAAGGATGACGCGATCGGGTTGCTCCTCCTCGATGGCAGACATCAGGCGCTCAGCCCAATACGCAGAGCCATGGATGTCGGATGCGATAAGAAACTTCATGATGGGTCCAATCTCAAGACAGCTTGCAACGAATAAAGCTAGCGCAGGGATTCTTTTGCGACAGCGCTGGCGCAATAGGAAATGCCAGCGATGATCAATGCGTTGATCACAACCGACACAACAGCGGTGCCGTTCAGGATAGCAAGCACCACATCGGCGGCGTTGACAAGTAGGCCAACGAGCGCCACAGGCAGCAGGCCGCGAGCGCGAACGGGAACGTTAGCAGCAGAGATACCCTGGGCGCCCAGCAAAAAGGCAAAGAGAATAACGAAGCCCATCACGATGGAATGCAAAAGATCGGGCGCCTGGTCGCCGGAAGTGTTGAGCACGATAAGGGTGATCACCAGATCGATACCGCCAACCAGGGCAAGAAGGCTCAAAACCTTGAGGGCTTTTCGCATAGTGGACATAAGGTCTCCTCTCCCCGCCGGGCGGCGGAGCAAAACGCGTATACGCGAAGCATTGTACCCCGCCCTATCGGACGCGGACGCGCCTCATCGGCCGCAAACCGCCTCGCGCACGGTATCCATCACCGTCTGCAGCGCAACGCCTTTATCGCGTGCGATGGCAGCACAGGCCTCGTACTCCGGGGTCGTGCGCCGCGTGCCGTCGGGAAGGCGAACGGCCTTTACCAAGACGTCACCCCAAGGTGTCTCCACCGACTCGATGGCCCGAGGCAAACAGGTGCGCTCCATCTGCAGCCGACGAATACCGATGGTCGTCGTCTCGCTCAAGATAATCTCCTCCATGCGTGAAACATCGGAGGGCTCCACAATAACCTGCAGCTGATAAGCGGGACGGCCCTTCTTGCAAAAAATCGGCAGCCAATGCGCCTCGCGTGCGCCCGCCTCGCGCAAACGCTCCGCAGCATAGGCCAAAACCTCCGGCGAGCAGTCATCGATATCGCATTCGAGCTTAACAATGCAGTTGGGCGCTTGCGTTTCGGCAGAGAGCGAGGGACGAGGTTCACAGGCGGCAGCATCAACGCGCGCGTCAAGCTCCTCGATGAGCATTGCGCGCAAGATCGATGGACGCTCGTAGGAGCGCTTGCCCGCGCCGAGGCCAACCGCACGAATCGCGTAGCGCTCGGGCAGGGAAAACTCGGGCTCCAGGGCGGCAACGAGCGCCGCGCCGGTGGGCGTCACAAGTTCACCCTCAACCGAACTCGAGGACAGCGGCAAGCTATGGGCGATGCAGATGTTCAACGTTGCGGGAACGGGCGCCGGGATAACGCCGTGCTGGCAGCGAATCGTCCCATGGCCATCGGTCAGCGCGGGGACAATCGCTCGCTCAATGTCCAGATCGTCAATCAAGAATGCCGCCGCAAGAACATCGACAATAGAATCGACTGCGCCCACCTCGTGAAAGTGGACCTGGTCAATCGGAAGACCATGGGCCTTTGCCTCGGCCCGTGCGAGAATGCGAAAAGCGTCGCGAGCGAGGCCGCGTGCACGGTCGGAAAGCGGGGCGGCATCGATGACCTGCTCGACCTGCGCCAAGCCGCGATGCGCATGACGATGGTCGTGGTCGTGGTCGTGGTCGTGGTCGTGGTCGTGGTCGTGGTCGTGGTCGTGGTCGT
>OLNE01000164.1_pt1 | contig 72298 bp, 69 predicted proteins | sample 1672431 | NCBI WGS metagenome assembly OLNE01 (sample SAMEA3136685, study PRJEB25190) | human gut metagenome | reverse complement strand
CTAGTAGCAGCGCTCTTTCTGTTTTTATTATAGCAGGTTGCGGGGCGTTGTCAAGATGGAGTCCCATCGGGGAAGGATTTTTGAAAAGTCGGAAATCTTATCCTGAAATTTGATTGAAAAGTCGGGATTTTTTGCCTATAATTTGATTGAAAAGTCAGTCGGGAGGAGAGACAGCCATGCTATACCGCAAAATGGAAGCGCTCATTGAGGCGCATTTGACCAGTGATTCTCAGAAAATTTTACTCATCGACGGGGCCAGACAGGTGGGAAAGACCTATCTCATTCGCTACGTGGGGCAGAAGCTCTTTGAAAACTTCATTGAGATCAATCTGGTGGAGGATTCTCTGGGTGACCGGCTCTTTGCCGAGACGCGGACGGTGGAAGATTTGTATCTTCAAATCAGTATGTTGGCGGGAGAGCGAATGAAGCAGAAGGAGAATACGCTTATCTTTTTGGATGAGATCCAGGCGTATCCGCATCTGCTGACCTTGCTTAAGTTTTTGTCGCAGGACGGAAAGTTTACGTTTATCGCCAGCGGGTCCCTGCTGGGCGTTACCTTGTCTCAGACCACGTCAATCCCCATGGGGAGTATTCGGAAGGTGCGGATGTTTCCCCTGGACTTCGAGGAATTTTTGTATGCCAACGGCATGAGCCGGATGGCAGTCTCGGCCATGCGGAAAAAATTCGAGAAGCGGGAGGCGTTGGACGAGGCCACGCACAACAAGATGATGGACTTTTTCCGCAAGTACCTGCTGGTGGGCGGCCTGCCGGACGCGGTGAACTCCTATCTCAGTGACCACAACATCCAATTGGTCCGGGAAATTCAGCGGGAGATCCACGATTATTACGCCGCCGATGCCTCCAAATATGACGAGGAAAAGAAACTGAAAATTCGCCGGATCTATGACCTCATCCCGTCCAACATGGAAAACAAGAAAAAGCGCGTGGTGGCCAAACGCATCGAAGGGAAAAAGGGGAAGCGCTTTGGGGATTATCAGGATGAGTTCGACTATCTGGTCAGCGCGGGCATCGCCCTGAACGTCCGGGCCATCTCTACCCCGGTCTTTCCGCTCCTGGAATCCAGTGGAAAAAATCTGCTGAAACTTTATCTGAATGATGTAGGCATCTTGACGGGCCTGCTCTACGGCAACAACATCCGCGCCGTTCTCAGCGACCAGACCAGCGTCAACCTGGGTTCCGTCTATGAGAGCGTGGTGGCCAGCGAACTCATTGCCCACGGGTACCAGCTGTTCTATTATGACAACCGGACCAAGGGCGAGGTGGACTACCTTATCGACGATTACGAGAGCCTCTCTGCCGTACCCATCGAGGTCAAGTCCGGAAAAGATTACACCGTCCACAGCGCCCTCAATACCTTTGTCCAAAACGAGGACTACCATATTAAAAAGGCCTTTGTGGTCTCCAATGAACGGAAGGTGACGACCCAGGGAAAGGTGACGTATCTGCCCATTTATGACATCATGTTCTTCCAAAATGCTCCGGCAGATGAGAAGGATCTCTACTTCTGATCCCCATGAATTTCGATAATTTTCTCCGGACCCCTTGCCAGCGCCCGAAATCTGTGTCATAGTGAACTTGTCAAATCTTAGAATATTTTGTCGAACTGACAGAGGTGGAAGGAGAAATCGGTATGCTCCATAAAGTGCGTTCCCTGGGGTTACAAGGTATTTATGGCTACGAGGTCAGCGCTGAGTGCGACTTGGCCGGCGGGCTGCCCAACTTTGACATCGTGGGTCTGCCCGACGCTGCCGTGAAGGAGGCGCGGGAACGGGTGCGCTCGGCCATTAAGAACAACGGCTACTCCTTCCCCGTGGGGCGGATCACGGTGAACCTGGCCCCGGCCAACCTGCGCAAGTCCGGCACGGTCTATGACCTGCCCATCTTCGTGGGCATTTTGACCGCCTCCGGTCAGTTGGATTGGTGCGACCCGGACTGCGCCTTTGTGGGGGAACTGTCCCTCTCCGGGACCCTGCGCCCCGTGGTCGGGATGCTGCCCATGGCCCTGGCGGCCAAGGAGGCAGGGATCGAGCGGCTCTTCGTCCCCGCGGACAGCGCCCCGGAGGCGACCCTGGCCGAAGGCCTCACCGTCTACCCGGTGGAGAACGTGGAGCAGCTGGCCGAGCATCTCTCCGGCCGGGAGCAGATCCCCCCCGCGCCCCCTTGGAGCCAGGAGGGGGAGGACTTGCCCATGCCGGATTTCGCCGAAGTTCGGGGCCAGGAGCAGGTGAAGCGGATGCTGGAGATCGCCGCCGCCGGGGGGCACAACGCCGCCATGATCGGCCCGCCCGGCTCCGGCAAGAGCATGCTGGCCCGGCGGCTGCCGTCCATTCTGCCGCCCATGACCCGGCGGGAGGCGCTGGAGGCCACGCAGATCCACTCCGTTATGGGCCTGACGACGAAGGACCATCCCCTGCTGACCCAGCGGCCCTTCCGCTCCCCCCACCATACGATCTCCGCCGGAGGCATGGCCGGGGGCGGCAACCCCTTCCCCCGACCGGGAGAAATTTCCCTGGCCCACCACGGTGTCCTATTCCTGGACGAGCTGCCGGAGTTCCACAAGGATGTGGTGGAGGTCCTGCGCCAACCCATGGAAGAGGGGAAGGTGACCGTCGTCCGTTCGGCGGCGTCCGAGACCTACCCCAGCCACTTTATGCTCCTGTGTGCCATGAACCCCTGCAAGTGCGGCTGGTTCGGGCACCCGTCCGGGCGCTGCCGCTGCACCCCGGCCCAGGTCAAGCGCTACCTCGGCAAGCTCTCCGGGCCGATGCTGGACCGCATCGACCTCTTCTCCGAGGTCCCGCCGCTGGAATTTGAAAACCTGGCCGACCGCAGCCCCGGCGAGCCGTCCGCCGCCATCCGCGCCCGCGTGACGAAGGCAAGGGAGCGGCAGAGCAAGCGCTTCGGCCCCGACGGCCCCCACTGCAACGCCGCCATGGGCCAGGCCGAGATCCGCCGGTTCTGCGCCCTGGACGACGAGGGGCAGGCGCTGATGAAGGGAGCCTATGAACACATGGGCCTGACGGCCCGGAGCTACGACCGCATCTTGCGGGTGGCCCGGACCATCGCCGACCTGGACGAGTCCGAGAACATCCAGACCCATCACCTGGCCGAGGCCATCCAGTACCGGGAGACGGAGTATTTTTCCGTGTGAGGTGCCCAAACGATCTGCCCAAAGAATGGATCAAGCGCAGAAGGGAGCGATGCCTGGATCGCTCCTTTCTTTTTGCCTGCCTATTGAAAATGCCCCCACCCAATGCTACAATAAACCCTATATATACCCGATGATGATATACACCCGATGATCTTACCGCGAAAGGAATTCAAATACATGGCAAAGAATCAACCGATGACCCCCCCGGCCGGGGATGAGATTTTCCTCTTGAAAATGGGCGAGATGGTCCTCAAGGGCCTCAACCGCCGGACCTTTGAGGAGCGACTCATGGGCAACGCCCGGCGGCGCTTGGAAAAGTTCGGCAAGTTCCGCATCTACTCCCGCCAGTCCATCACCTACATCGAGCCGAAGACCGAGGACTGCGACATGGACGGGGCCTTCGAGACCCTGACCCGCCTCTTCGGCGTGGTGGGTCTCTCCCGCGCCAAGGCCTGCGAGAAGACCCCGGAGGCCATTCTGGAGACGGCCAAGACCTACCTCCACGACGACCTCATGGCCGCCCGGCGTTTCAAGGTCGAGTCCAAGCGCTCCGACAAATCCTTCCCCCTGACCTCCATCCAGCTCTCCCAGTTCGTGGGCGGGGAGCTGAACGAGGCTTTTCCCCATATCGTGGCAGACATGCACACCCCGGACCTGATCGTCCACGTGGAGGTGCGGGATTTTGCCGCCTACGTCCACGCCAACCCCACCCCCGGCGCGGGGGGTCTGCCGGTGGGCGTGGGGGGGCACGCCGTCTCCCTGCTCTCCGGCGGCATCGACAGCCCCGTGGCCTCCTGGATGATGGCCAAGCGCGGGCTGGCGCTGGAGATGGTGCATTTCTTCAGCTACCCCTACACCTCCCCCGAAGCCAAGGAAAAGGTCCTGGACCTGGCCCGGCTGCTGACCCCCTGGTGCGGGCGGCTGACGGTCCATGTCGTCCCCTTCACGGAAATTCAGGAGGAGCTGCGCCGCAGCTGCCCGGAGGCCCTCTTCACCCTGCTCATGCGCCGCTTTATGATGCGCATCTCCGAGCAGGTGGCCAAGCGCGTCGGCGCCCATGGCCTGGTGACGGGCGAGTCCCTGGGCCAGGTGGCCAGCCAGACCATGGAGGCCATGGCCGTCACCGGCCAGGTCTGCACCCTGCCCGTCTTCCGGCCCGTCATTGGCATGGACAAAGAAGAGATCATCCGCATCGCCCGGAAGATCGGGACCTTTGAGACGTCCATCCTGCCCTATGAGGACTGCTGCACCGTCTTCACCCCCCGCCACCCCAAGACCCGCCCCACCCTGGAGGAGATCCAGGAGGCCGAGGCCGCGCTGGACATCGACGCGCTGGTGCAGAAGGCCGTGGACGGCATCGAAAGGGTGGTGCTGACCCCGTGAGCCACACCGCAGAACTCATTGCCGTCGGGACGGAGCTGCTGCTGGGCAACATCGCCAACACCGACGCGCAGATGATCTCCCAGGGCCTTTCCGAGCTGGGCATCAACGTCTTTTACCACACCGTCGTGGGGGACAACCCCGACCGGGTGCGGCAGGCGGTGGACATCGCCAAAAAACGGGCGGACATTCTCATCACCACCGGCGGCCTCGGCCCCACCTGCGACGACCTGACCAAGGTCGCCCTGGCCCAGGCCTTTGGCCGGAAGCTCTTTTACCATGAGCCGAGCGCCCAGCGCATCCGGGACCGCTTCGCCGCCATGGGCCGGCCCGTCACCGAGAACAACTACCAGCAGGCCATGATCCCGGAGGGGGCCACCGTGCTGGACAACGACTGGGGCACCGCCCCCGGCGTGGCCTTCGCCGCCGACGGGGTCCACGTGATCATGCTCCCCGGCCCGCCGAGAGAGTGCGAAATGATGTTCCGGCACCGGGCGGTGCCCTATCTCCGGGGCCTGTCCGACGGGGTCATTGCCTCCCGCACCGTCAAGACCTTCGGCATCGGCGAGTCCGCCGCCGAGTCCGTCCTGCGGGACCTGATGAACGCCCTGCACAACCCGACCCTGGCCCCCTACGCCAAGCCCAACGGGACGGAGCTGCGCATCACCGCCCACGCGGACACGGAAGCGGAAGCCCTGGCCCTGATCGCGCCCGTGGAGGAACAGGTCAAAGAACTCATGGGCCACTACGTCATCGGCGTCGATGTGGACTCCCTGGAAGCGGTCTGCTTCTCCCTGTTGCAGGCCCAGGGCCTGACGCTGGGCACGGCCGAGTCCTGCACCGGCGGCCTCATCGCCAAGCTCATCACGGACCGGCCCGGTTCCTCTGCGATCTTCCGGGGGGGCATCGTGAGCTACACCAACGAGGTCAAGCACCGCGTCCTGGGCGTGCCGCAGGACCTGCTGGATACCTACGGGGCCGTCTCCCCGCAAGTGGCGGAGGCCATGGCCCGCGGGGCCAGGCAAGCCCTGGGCTGTGACATCGCCCTCTCGTCCACCGGCGTGGCCGGCCCCGATCCCGACGACCGGGGCAACCCCATCGGCCTGGTCTACCTGGGCATCGCCTGGGGGGACCAATGCGTTGTCAAAGCCCTCCATGCCGGGACCATGGCCACCCGCGAGCGGGTGCGGAACCAGGCGGCGCAGCACAGCCTGGACCTACTGCGGCGGCACCTGACCGGCCTGCCCCTGGAGGAATCTTAACCCCCCTGCCCCTGTGCGGCTTCCGAAGAGAAAGCCGACACAGGGGCATTTCTGTTGAAAAGATAGATGTAGTGGGGGGTAAAGTCGCGAAGTCACGCAAAATATACCCGATCTTCTCCCCGCAAACGCTTGCACAGTCCGCCGACCATGCGGTACAATAATCACATAAGACACCGCCAGAGAAGAGACGTGCTCTGGCAAACGTATCACTGCAATAGTAATATTGCAAAAAAACAAAAGGGTATACCCTTTTGTCGTTGGCTTACACCCAACGACAAAAGGGTATACCCTTTTGTCGTTGGCTTACACCCAACGACAATGGGTGACTCAAAAGCAAACGGAAGGATGAAAAGGAGGAGACCCATGAAAAAGAAATTCTTGGCCCTGGTTATGACGCTGTCAATGGTGCTTTCTTTGGTACCCATGACGGCGCTGGCAACGGGGGACAGCACGACCTCTGTGACTCAAGAAGGGCAGTCCGCAGGCGCTGATGCGAACGGGAGCAACCAGGAGGGCGGTTCTAACGCTGATAGCGACAGCACTACCACCAGCGGCGGGGGTGGCACCGACACGTCCAAGGACTCCAATACAAATCCTGAAAATAAGGACGAAAACCAGAATGGCGAACCCGGAAGCACCGGCGGAACAACAACTGGCGGCACTGAAGGTGGCAGCACCACCGAACCGACAGAACCGGAAACACCGACAGAACCGGCAACCCCGAAAAACGCTGCACAGATCGGCAATAATAAGTATGAAACTCTGGACGCAGCCATTGAGGCAGCCGGGGATGGTGCGACAATTGAGGTGCTTGCAGACTGTACGACAGCAGGCTTGAATCTGAGTAAAGACCTTACGATTCAAGGAGCAGAAGGTTTAGAACCTAAACCGACAATCAAATTCACCAAGAATGGAATTGCGCTCTGGGGAAAGTCTTTGACCTTCAAAAACTGCAATGTGGAGATGAAGGGCATCGGCTCCACGCCCTACACTGCGGAGTGGAACTGGCAAACTATTTGTGCAAGCAGGGATGCTTCCCTTACTTTGGATGGAGCAACTATGACGATGGATGGGACGGGAACAGCAGGCAATGTTCACGCAATCTATTTTTGCACCAATAACGAGTTGAACTTATCTAACGGTTCTGAGTTAAAAATCGAAAACTACAATCAAGATGCCTTAGAGTGGGACGGCGGTGACGGTGGATATAATGTCAATATCAAGGATTCTACATATACCTCTGATAATAACCGTTCCGGTTTCACGGGCACGTTCTATGCAACGATTGATAACAGTACAGTAGAGGTTATCAACAGCACAGGGTATGGATCGAACGGAACATACTATATCATTCAGAATGGTTCTAATGTAACCTTCAATGACAATGGCAACTGGGGTATTTCTGCCTGGCGTATTGATATGACAAACAAGTCTACACTGACTGCAATGGATAACGGGTATAGCGGTGTGTGGACCAGAGTACTGAATGTTGATAGTACGTGTACACTGGATGTAGAACGAAACGGAACGAAGGCAAGTAAGTCCTCTCAAAATCCTGGGATTTTCTTTCAAGGAAATGGAACGTACTCTAGTAAAATAGAAGAAGGGGCAAACGTAACAATTAAGAACAACGCTGGTTCGGGTATTTATACCAAGCAGAAGGTTTGCAACCTGACAATTGAGTCTGCAACTATTACAAATAATGGGCTTGGCACAGTAAATGCTTCAAAAATTGGAGCAGATGAAGGCGGCGGCATCTATAATGTAGGAACCATGACGTTAGGAAAAAATGTTGTAATTTACAATAACCACGCTCAAAATGCTGGCGACGATATTTGTAACAGTACAACTACTGATAAAAAAGGCATAACTTATACTGGTACTGTTATATTTTCTCCTGTTGGTAATGGATGGGTATTAGACGATTGTAACCATGACATCAACGGCTGGTATGATGATGGCAGCGGATATAGCGATGGGACGTATTCCCGTTGGGCAGCCCATACCTATCCATCTTATATCTCCCAGTTTAGCGAGTTTGACGAGGAAACTGGACTGGCAACTTTAGACTATGAAGTAGCATTGAAAGCGGCCCATGATGTTATTCAGGAGGACCCGATTCAGCCTGACAATGACCGCGCTCATTCTAAATCCAAGGAAGCAACAACCTTGGTCAAGCAATCTGATGGCACCTATACTTCTGATGTAACGCTGACTTTGCCCTCTGTGGAAGAATCTCCTGTTTATGATGTAGTGTTTGTGCTGGATAAGTCTGCTAGTGCAGAGCTTGAGCGAGAGGCACTGGCTATGTTGAAGCAATTGCAAAATCAGATAGCAGGAACCCAGACAACGATCAAAGTTGGTGTGGTTATTTTCAATAAAGAAGCGCATGTTACGGAGTTGAAAAACCTAACCACTGAGTATGCACAAATTGAGGAAGCCATCAAGGAAAAAATTGAGAGTGGAACAAATACCCATGCTGGACTTTTAGCAGGTAAAGAACTGCTGGACAATGATAAGAATGTTACAGCTGACCATAAGTATCTGATTTTTGTCAGTGATGGCATTACTTACATGTACAATGTCGAGCCAACGGCTATTGCTCTTCAAGGTGGGGACCAAACAGAGACAGATGGATCGGACGCTTTTGCTGGGCCTGATAACTGGTCTACAAAATATGGAAGCAATGATGTGCCTGACAACTGGAAGACTTGGCTGGAAGGCATTTCTACCCTAATTCAAAAGGATAAGGATACCTATGAACTTCCCTATGCTCAAACTGCCAGTGGATTGCAAAAAACAAAATGGTTGCCATATATAGAAAAAATGAATCATGCTACATCTGTCGATAAGGCGTTGTACCTGACAAATGAGACCTATCAGAGTGTAAAAACTGCTGGCTATCACTGCTACGCTATGATGGCAACGCAAAATGAAGGACAGGAATGCCTTTGGGGGCCCTCTTTTATGAGCTATCTTGCGGGTGGCAAAGAGGTTTCTTTTGAAGACATCCACAATGATATTTACTACCTGCTCAGCGAGGGCAGCACAGTAGAAGATGTCATTGGCTATGGTACGGATAACCGTGGCAATGCTTACAACTTCGACTTTGTGAATGACATGTCTAAGCTGACTCTGAAAGTCGGAACTGAGACTCTGGAAGCAACGGATCTGTCTTTAGATGTTTCGTATGATGATGCGAATGAAACGGCCCGCTACGGTTTTGCTCCCAAACGAGTGCAGATAACAACAGATACGGATCAGAGCAATATTCCAGAACAGTATCCGTACAGCTACGACTATGTTCTGCACTATTATCAGAACGGCAAGGATGGAAAGTCTGACGAATGCTTCGTCTGGGACATTAATGTACCCGTCAGTAAGTTTGCACCGGTCTCTTTGACCTATCAGGTCAAGCTGACCAATGCACAGACTTCCTCTGGCACGTATGGTACGTATGATAAGAACGGCAGCCAGAACAAGGACAGCCTATACACGAACAAGAGCGCAACACTGTATCCCGTAGATTCTAATCAGGATTATGGTACGCCTGAAAACTTCCTGAAACCTACCGTTTCCTACACCGTCTCCGGCGGCGGCGGCGGTGGTGGCAGCAGTGGTGGCGGGAGCATCACCATCCCCGACGATGTGCCTACTGGTCTGGACTTGAAGAACCATTACGGTTATATCATCGGCTACCCGGTGGACTATTACACCGGCAAGCCCACCACCGACCAGACGAAGAAGCCCGTGCGGCCGGAGGGGAAGATCACCCGCGCTGAGGTGGCAACGATCTACTTCCGGATGCTGACCGACGAGAATCGGGCGGCGAACTGGAATCAGGTCAGCGGCTTCTCCGATGTGAAGAGCAGCGCTTGGTATAACAATGCGATCTCTACTTTGACCAAGGCCGGCATCTTGAAGGGGTATGAGGACGGCACGTTCCAGCCCGACGGGTACATCACCCGCGCCGAGTTTGCGACCATCGCGATCCGCTTCTTCAGCGGCGTGTATGAGGGTGAGGACCTGTTCCCGGATATTAAGGGTCACTGGGCAGAGGACTACATCAACAACGCGGCCAACAAGGGCCTGGTGAAGGGCTACGAGGACGGGACCTTCGGACCCGACCGGTATATCACCCGTGCCGAGGCCGTGACGCTGGTCAACCGGACCCTGAACCGTCACCCGCATAACGACGGCCTGCATCAGGATATGCTCCGCTGGCCCGACAACATGGACACCAGCAAGTGGTACTACGCCGACATGCAGGAGGCCACCAACTCCCACGAGCCGGACAAGAATAAGACTACGGCCGACAAGGAGTATTGGGGCAAGATGCTCCCCATCCGGGATTGGGAGGCTTTGGAGAAAGAATGGTCCAACGCCAACTCCGCACCCGGTGAGGGCGAAGTCGTGTAAGCGACAACGCAAAGATTTAAAGATTTTCTGTGAAAACAGCAAAGCCCGGCTCTCATGCAGAGCCGGGCTTTGGTTTTGCGTGGTTCTTTTTTGGGGGTGTCTTACCGCCACTCCAATTCGCCGCGGTCCAGGATGGGTTTGCCTGTTTGGGCGTTGACGAAGCGGAAGGCCGCTTTGCCCTCTTCCAGCTTCCAGAGGTGGAGCTGGACGGGGGTGTCGGGGTAGAGGACGGTCTTCATGGCCGCGAACATCCGGGTGAGCTTCTCCGGGTGGCCGGGGAAGAGCTGGGCGGTGGCCAGACGGCAGACGTAGCCGTAGGCGCACAGGTCATGGACGAACGGCCCGTCCAGGCCCCGGCTCACGGCAACGTCCCGGTCCACGTGGACGAGATTCGTGTCGCCGGTGAGGCGATAGAGCAGGTTTTGCGCCGCGCCGATGTGGTCTTCTACTATGAGGTCGGGGTCCCGCTCCGGGATGGGGCTGGCCCCACGGGGCATGGGCTGGCCGCCGTAGCCGCCCAGGGTGGGGAAGAGGGTGGTGCAGCGGTTGGTGCAGAGCAGTGTGCCGCCCTCGTCAAAGACCTCGACCTGGGAGCGCACGGCCATGCCCCGGCCCTCGCCCCGGTCGAAGAGGTCGGTCAGCACATCCCGGTAGACAAAGGAGCCCTTGCCCGCCGGGATGGGGCGGTGGTAGAGGAACTCATAGTCCAGATTGACGTAAGAGCGCTCCGGCCGGAGCAGCTCCTCCACCAGCACCGGGATGGCGCGGGGGTGGGGGAACTTGGGGGTCACGTTCACCGTGCCCCAATAGGGGGTGGCCCCGAAGGTGGGGATGGCCTGCATCCCGTTTTCATAGGTGTATTGCGGCTCGTCGCCCTTGGCGCCCACGGCCAGGGCGTAGGGGGCGCAGTCCCGCCAGTTGTAGGTCATGGTGCGCCATTCCGTGGCCAGGCCCCGGAGCTGGGTCTCCCGTGTGTTTTCTGCCATGGTCTCCTCCTTATTATTCTACTGAGTCTGCGGATCCTGCCGCCGTGGGGTCTGCTCCGGCGGGCTGGGTGGTGTCGTCCTGCAAAAAGGCCCGAAGGGCGTCCAACCGTTCCTCTGCCGTGGCCCGGCCAAGGTCATAGACGGCCTGGATCTTTTCTTTGTCGTGCTCGACCCGGTGGATGTCCAGGGGGGCCTCCGGCCGGATGACAAAGACGTTGCCGAGGGCCTCCTGCTCCCGGATATAGGCGGTGGCCTCGTTGTAGACCGCATGGCGCTTGGCCATGGTGCCCAGCAGGTTGGGGTACTGGCGGTAGACCAGGTTCATCACGGGCATGAGCTTGTTCTTTTTCTTGACATAGTCCAGGGGCTGGGTCAGGATGACCACGTTTTTGGCATAGCCCTGGGTCTGGATGAATTTCAGGGGGATTGAGTCGGCGATGCCGCCGTCGAGCAGGTTCCGGTTGCCCACGGAGACGATCTGAGACGCCAGGGGCATGGAGGCGGAGGCCCGAAGCCAGTCCAGGTCCTCGTGGTCACCCGTCAAGCAGTTGTGGTAGACGGCCCGGCCGGAGCGGACGTCAGTCCCCACGACATAGAAGTCCATGGGGGAGTTGGCATAGGCCTCCCTGTCAAAGACATCCAGCTCGTCCGGGATCTGCCGGTAGCAGAAGTCCGCCCCGAAGAGATCACCGGTCTTGATCCGAGAGCGCATGCTGCAATATCTTGGGTCCTGGCAAAAGGCCAGGTTGTAGCGCAGCACCCGCCCGATCTGGTGGGATTTATAGTTGCAGCCGAACACGGCCCCCGCCGAGACGCCAACGGCCCCGTCAAAGACGATGTTCTGCTCCATCATCACGTCGATGACGCCCGCGGTGAACAAGCCCCGCATGGCGCCGCCTTCCATCACCAATCCGTGCTTCATGGGTATCTTCCTTTCTGTGCGCGAATTTCTTTCTTATCCTAGCACCAACCTGCGGATTTGTAAAGCAGGGTAAAATTTCGTTTGTCGTAGTCGATGAGGCCCTCGGCCTTCATGTGGGCCAGCTCGCGGGTCATGGCGGAGCGGTCGGCACAGAGGTATTCGGCCAGGGCCACGCGGCCCATGGGGATGGTGAAGGTCCTGCTGCCTGCGGCCTCGGCCTGGCGGGAGAGGTAGGTCAGGAGCTTTTCCCGGATGGTGGAGCGGGAGACCACCTCCAGCTTTTCCACCAGGGCCAGGTTTTTCTCTGCGATCAGCTCCACCATGTTCTCGATCATCCGGTGGTGGAAGCGGCAGACCAGCTTGCAGGCGTGCAAAATGCGGTCGTAGTCCAGCAGCAGCACCCGGCAGTGGGTCCGGGCCTGGTAGGCGATGGTCCGGCGGCGGGCCTTGACGCAGGTATAGCTCTCCCCGAAGAGGCTCCCCACCGGCAGGACGCTGAGCAGGGATTTCTTGCCGAAGAGGTCCTCGCTGATCATCTCCACCTCGCCCTCCAGCACCACCCCCATGAGGGGATGGACCTCCGGCGTGCGCATGATGAAGTCCCCCCGGCGGGGAGAAATTTCCCGGGCGCTGAGACAGCCCAGCATGGCCGTCAGGTCTTCCTCTGAGATGCCCCGGAAGAGGGGGCAGCTCCGCCGCAGTGCGTTTACGTCCATGGTGTACACCTCCCATTGCGTTCATTGTAAAATAGTTTGAGAAATGATGCAACTGCAACAGCCGATTTTTTGGATTTTTGTTATACTAAACTTATTCAAACACGGAACAAAGGAGGAACTTTTTCATGGAACACAAGATGCACAAGGCCGAGCGGCAGCTTTCCGACGCCGATACCATGGCCATTCTGAAGAAGGGCGACCACGGCACCCTGTCCGTCCAGGGCGACGACGGCTACCCCTATGCCACCCCCATCAACTACATCATCGTGGACGATAAGCTGTACATCCACTCCGCGCCCTATGGGTATAAGATCGAGTGCCTGAAGCGGGACCCCAAGTGCTGCTTCTCCGCCATCATCTCCGCCGAGATCATCCCCAGCAAGATCACGGCGGCCTTTGAGAGCGTGGTCATGACCGGCACCGCCGTTTTCGTGGAGGACCGCGCCGAAAAGCAGGCGGCTCTGGAGGCCTTTGTCACCCAGAAGCACCACGGGTATGAGGAGATCGGCTTCAAGATGATCGAGAAGATGTTCGACAAGACCGCGCTGCTGCGGATCGACCCCATCTCTACCACGGGCAAGGCGTATAAGGGCTGAGGTATAAAGGCTGAGGTATAAAGGCTGAGGTATAAAGGCTGAGGTGGTACGGGCGGGCCGCAGGGGTCTGCGGCCCCTACGAAATAGTACCGACGTTTCTATATCACTGCCATGAAAAAGACCGCTTGGGTCAGCACCGGGTTTGGACGGTGCTTGCCGAAGCGGTCTTTGTTTGCCAGAGTATGAGATCAAATATGCAGGATGGCGCGGGCGACCTGGAGATAGATGATCAGGGTCACCACGTCCACCACGGTGGAAATGAAGGGGCTGGCCATGACGGCAGGGTCCAGATGGATCCGCTCGGCCAGCAGGGGCAGCAGGCTGCCGACGGTCTTGGCGCACAGGACGGTGAAGACCATGGTCAGGCAGATGACGAAGGCGACCGTTGCGGTCACGCCGGTGTTGTGCAGCAGGATGCGGTCCACGGTCATGAGCTTCACAAAGTTGCAGGCGGCCAGGGTGACGCCGCACATCACCGCCACCCGGATCTCTTTCCAGATGACTTGTAACGTGTCGGAAAACTCGACCTCGCCCAGGGACAGGCCACGGATCACGGCGGTGGAAGCCTGGGTACCGCTGTTACCGCCGGTACCCGTCAGCATGGGGATGAAGGCGGTCAGGGCGGTGCAGGCGGCCAGGGACGTCTCATAGCTGGTCAGGACCATGCTGGTCAGGGTGGCGGAGAGCATCAGCACCAGCAGCCAGGGCACGCGGGACTTCCAGGTCTCTAAAATGCCCGTCCGCAGGTAGGGCTTGTCAGAGGGAGCCATACCGGCCATCTTTTCAAAGTCCTCCGTGGTCTCTTCCTGCAAGACGTCGATGGCGTCATCGACGGTGACGATACCGACGAGCCGATTTTCCTGGTCCACCACGGGCAGGGCGCTGAAGTCGTACTTGGTGAACATCTGGGCCACGCTCTCCTGGTCCTCCAGGGTGTTGGCGGAGATGACGTTGGACTCCATGATGTCCTCGATGACGTCGTCGTCGTCGGCCAGGATCAGGGTTCGCATGGAGATCATACCGATGAGCTTTCGGTTGGTCTCGGTGACGTAGCAGGTGTAGATCGTCTCCTTGTCCACACCCACGCGGCGGATGCGCTTGATGGCCTCCTCCACGGTCATGTTGGGCCGGAGGCTCACATACTCCGTGGTCATGATGCTCCCGGCGCTGTCGTCGGGATACTTCAGAATTTCGTTGATCATCTTGCGCATCTCAGGGTCAGCCTGCTTTAAGATGCGCTTGACGACGTTGGCGGGCATCTCTTCCACGATGTCCACGGCGTCGTCGACGTATAGCTCGTCGACGACGTCCTTCAGTTCGTTGTCGGAAAAGCCCTGGATCAGCAGCTCCTGCGTCTCCGGGTCCATCTCAACGAACGTCTCTGCGGCCAGCTCTTTGGGCAGCAGCCGAAAGAGCAGGGGCAGCTTGTCCTGGGGCATATCTTCGAAGATGGCGGCCACGTCCACCGCGTTCATCGTCACGAGAATGTCCCGCAGGGTGGTGTATTTTTTGCCCTCCACCAGGGCCGCCAGGGTATCCCCCAGCGTGACAATGGTTCTCTCTGCCATTGGCATCTCCTCCCTTGCGTTTCAAGGCGCTGGCACAGCGCCCAGTTTCTGAGCAGGAGTAAGACACGCGGCAGACCGGTATCTCATTTAGAGCGGACAAGGGGACGCCGGTCGTTCCGGCCCCTCTGTCTGGGTGCAACTTCGGCCTGCCAAAGTGCCGTTACTACCGCCTGCGTCCATTGTGTTTCACCTCACTTGTCCGTTGGATTCGTTGTCGTTGGGCCTTTTCCTTCCAAGGCCATTCCTTATTATAGAGATGCCCGGAATTTTTGTCAACCGGAATCCCAGGCATCTTGCAGGAAATTCGTCATTTTTATAGGGGCCATCCCTTGACTTTTTTTCGGGTGTCTGCTATTCTTTGGGGGAAATGTTCCAAGCTGTCAAACCCTGGAAAGGAGATCCGATGAAACGTATCTTTGCTTTGCTTTTGACCCTAGCCCTGCTGGCCTCCTCCGGTGCGGCGCTGGCGGCGGGGGGTTACACTGACGTGCCCGACAGCCACTGGGCAGCGGCCTCCATTCAGTCGGCCAAGACCTACGGCCTCATGTCCGGCATGACGAGCAATACCTTCGGCCTGGGCCAGACGATCACCCGCGCCCAGTTCGTCACCGTGACTGCCCGGATGCTGGGCTGGGACACGAAGACAACGACCGCCTCCGGCTTTACGGACACCAGGGGCCACTGGGCGGAAGGGGCCATTTCCGCCGCCGTCCAGCACGGTGCCCTGGACAAAGGGGGGAGCTTCCGCCCCGATGCTGCCATCAGCCGCGAGGACATGGCGGTGATCCTGGTCCGCGCCTTGGGCTACCGATCCGTGGCGGAGAAGGCCGCCGGCTATGCGCTCCCCTTCACCGATGTGAAGAACAACAAGGGCTATGTCACCGTGGCCTATGACATCGGCCTGACCAACGGCGTTTCCGCCACCCAGTTTGCCCCCGCCGATTCCGCCACCAGGGAGCAGGCGGCCACGATGCTGGTCCGCATCTATGAAAAATACACGGCCAAGACCAGCTGGCTCCACGGCTTCTATGCCATCTCGTCTTACAGTCAGATCGGCCTGACCCAGAGCATGGACGCCGTCAGCCTGGGGTGGAGCCGGATGACTTACGCCGCCGACACCGGGGCTGTGCTGCACACGACGACCTCCGGCGGCAATGTTTACGCCATTCCCTCCGGCTATGCCGACGCGGTGAAGCAGCTGCAAGCCAACGGCTGCCAGCTGAGCCTGTCCGTCTTCATGGACAACCACGGCGGGGCGTTGGCTGCGATGCTGGCGGATGCCAACGGGAGAAGCCAGGCGGTCCAAGCCATTCTGACTGAGGCCACCCGAATTTATGAGGACCTGGGCAGTTCACCGTACACCGGCGTGACCATCGACTTTGAGGGGTTGGCCGGCAGCACCAACCAGGCCAATTTTACGGCATTTTTGCAGGCGCTCTCCCAGCAGCTCCAGGCGAAGAACCTGCGTCTGGCGGTGGCCGTCATGCCTGCCACGGCGGACGGGGCCTATTACAACGGCTATGACTACCGCGCCATCGGCGACCTGGCGGACAAAGTCATCTTGATGGCCCACGACTACCAGCCCTCCAAACTGACCGGCTACACGGGCACGACGTATTATAAGAATGCGGCCCTTACGCCGTTCCAGTCGGTCTATGATTCTCTCCGGGCGGCCACCGATCCCAACACCGGCGTGCAGGACACGAGTAAGCTGGCCCTGGCCATCAGCTCCGCTGCCAATGCCTGGCAGGTGGATGCCAATGGGAAGCTCGTCTCGGAGACGCCGACCTTCCCCACGGCGTCTACGCTGCTGACCCGGATGAAGGGTGGCGCGACCATGGGCTGGTCGGATACTTACCGGAACCCCTACCTGACCTACCAGACCGAGGACGGAAAGCACTGGTTCGTCTGGTATGAGGACAGCCGCAGTGTAGGCGAAAAGGTCCGGCTGGCCAAGCTCTTCGGTGTGACCTCCGTCTCCCTGTGGCGGCTGGGGAATCTCCCGGCGGACAGCACGGACGGACTCTATTATAATGTATTGTCCGCCTGCCAGTAAAACACACGACAAAGACCCAAAGAACGGCCTGCCTGACCTGCGGATGCAGGTCGGACAGGCCGCTCTTTCTTCGGGATGTTTTAGAAGGTGTTGTGTGTTCCGCAAAGAGAAGGAGGAGGAAAGGGATCAGGCGTCAGCCAGGGCCTTGCCCAGCTCGCGGCACTTTGCCTTGCCGTCTGCGTCGGGGGAGAGGTTCACGATCAGGGGGTCAGCTGCCAGGATGGCACCGGCCTTCTTGGTGCGCTCTGCCCAGTCGCGCATCCACTGGCCGTCGCCCCAGTCGTAGGAGCCGAACAGAACGACCTTCTTGCCGGAGATCTTGCCCTCCAGCGCGGTGAAGAAGGGCTCCATCTCGTCCTCTTCCAGGACTTCGTCGCCCATGGAGGGGCAGCCCAGGGCCAGCTTGTCGTAAGCGGCGGCCTCGTCGGCGTTGGTGTCGGTGACGTTGATGAGCTTTGCCTGGCCGCCGGTGCCAGCCACGACTTCCTGCGCCATGGTAGCGGTGTTGCCGGTGCCGGACCAGAAAATAACAGCAATCGATTCCATAGTTAAGATCCTCCTAGTGATGTTTTGCTGATCTCTATGTTTTTGTTAGCACTCGCTCATTAGCGGGAGCTAACCATAGGTCAAAAGAAAAAGCCGATGTGCGGCATTTTTGATAATTAGCTTTTGCTAACTTCTGCGTTAGTATAGCATGGCAGGGGAAGAGCTGTCAAGCCCTTTTTGTGCAAAACAAAAGTTTTTGCAGTTTTCTCAAAGTTTCCTTTGAAATTTTGTTGTTTTTTTGATATACTGTACTTGATCAGTGGCCCGACAGCGCACCACAGCTGCTGGGTCGTTTTCTATTTTTCTCCGTCGGGACACGCCGCCGGAGTACCACACCGGAAGGAGGACCTAGAAAATGGCAGAGACTTATCAGAAGGGCGAGTACATCCGCTATGCCTGCAACGGCGTTTGCCTGGTGGATGACGTGCGCCTGGACCGCCTGACCAAGAAAGAACCCCCGAAAGAGTTTTACATCCTAAAACCCGTCAGCAACCCCGCCTCTACCCTGTTCGTGCCCACAGGCAACGCCACCTTGGTGGCCAAAATGTCCCGTTTGCCCGACCGGGAGGAGCTGGATGCGCTCATCCTGGCCACCAGGGAGGAGCCTTTGGACTGGATCGATGACCGGAAGATCCGCCTGGCCTCCTTCCAGACCATCGTGAAGGAGTGCGACTTAGGCCAGCTCATCAGCCTCGTCTCCTGCATCTACCATCGCCGCGAGGATCTGATCGCCGCCGGGAAAAAGCTGGGTGCCTCCGACGAGACGCTCCTCCAGCGGGCCGAGGCCCTCATCGAGAACGAAGTGGCGTTCGTCCTGAAGGTCGAGCAGAACGAGGTCGGCGACTATATCCGCGGCAAGCTGGCGGAAGCGATCACGGCGTAACATACTATACTATTATTATATTGTATAAGGAAGGCCCCCGGAACCGGCGATACCATTCGCCTGTGCCGGGGGCCTTTTGCGCCCCTTCATTCCAGATGTTCCAAGTCAGATTGTATGGCATGCAGCGTCCCGCTGACCGTTCCGCCCATATCCGATTGCACAAGAAACCAATAGATTGCGTGGTTACTCAATGCACAACTTCCCGCTACGGTTTCCCCAGGCGCAACCAGGATCCTGGTCGGATGGGAAATGCGGTGAAACCATCCCTCTTTCACGACGATCACCGTAGCCCTTTCCTGGGCAGTGTTCGTGAAACTGAAGTGCAGGTACTTCCCGTTTTCCGTCAGAGGACAGAAGCGCGAAGAGCTGAACTCGGTGCTCCCTGTTCCGCTCAGGGAAAAGGTCACGTCCTGGCTGGGGATGCCCACCGGCTCCCGCTGGGCCGCTTCCAGCGCCACGGCCCCTCCTGCCACCAGGACGACGGCCAGGACCAAACAGGCGGCCAGCTGGGTAAACCGCTGCCACCGGGGCCGATATTCCCGGCGGGTACGTTTCGCCTGCCGCTTCTCCCGGCGCAGATAGGCGGCGGTGTGGGGATAGGGGGGCGGCGCGTCTTGCAGGGCCGCATTCAGCTCGGACCCCTGGGCCTCCAGCAGGGCCTGGCGGAGCCATTCATCCTCCGGGCTTGGGTCCGGCCTCTTTTTTGGCCCGAAACGGGATACTTTCATAGTCATAGCCCTCCTCTCGCAGGCGTTCTTGGAGCAGCTTCCGGCCGCGGTTGAGGCGCGTGCTGACCGCCGTCTGAGACAGGCCCAGGTGCTTGGCGATCTCCTTGTTGCTCCATTCCAACAGAAATTTCAGCTCTAACAGGCGGCGGTACGGCTCCGGCATGGCTTGGATGACGGTGACGATGGGCTGGGGGTCTCCCGGCGTTGGGGCGGGCATGTCCCACGTCTCATCCCAGGGGGCGTAGCGCTGCTCCTGCCGCCAGAGGGAGCGGGCCGCATTTTTCACCACCACGCTCATCCAGGCCAGCCGCTTGTCCGGGGGCAGGGCATCGAAGGTTTCCTCCTGCCGCAGGCAGGACAACCAAGCCGTTTGCAGGGCATCCTCCGCTTGGTGGGCGTTGGCCGTCAGGGTGCAGGCGTAGTGATAGAGCGTTTCCTTGTGCTGCTCATAAAACAGCAAAAATGCCCCCTGTTCCATTGCGTCCCACCTCCTTGTTTGGCTCTCTATTCTATTAACGCAGGAGCAGGGCGATTTGTCACAGAACGGGCGAAATTATTTTGAAAGGTTGTAAAATACCAGGGGAGTCGGTATAATTCTAGTAGAGATCCTTGCGCCAAACTGCAAAAATAATTCCTAGGAGGTGCGTAGCATGGAGATCAAACGAGACCGGTATTTGAACACGCTCATCAGCAAGAAACACAATGGACTCATCAAAGTGATCACGGGTATGAGACGATGTGGCAAGTCCTACCTGCTCTTTGATTTATTCAAGGAACACCTGCTGGCCGAAGGGACGGAGGCGTCGCGCATCATCGAGATCGCCTTTGATGCCTTTGAAAATATTGCATTCCGCGACCCCAATGTGCTGTATCCCTATCTCAAAGAACGCATCCAAGACGACGGGATGTACTATGTCCTGCTGGATGAGGTCCAGCTTTTGGACCAGTTTGAGGCGATTTTGAACAGTCTGACCCGGATGAAAAACGTGGATGTTTATGTGACCGGGAGCAACGCTCGCTTCCTCTCCAAGGATGTGATCACCGAGTTCCGGGGGCGGGGGGACGAGGTCCACATGTACCCTCTCAGCTTTGCGGAGTTCATGTCCGTCTATCCCGGCACGAAGCAGGACGGCTGGAATGAATATATTTTATACGGCGGCCTGCCGTTGGTATTGAATTTTACGACCCCGGACCAGAAGATCGCCTTTCTGAAATCCCTCTTTGAGGAGACGTATATTTCTGATATTGTCGGGCGGCACAACATTCGCAACAAGGCAGAGCTGGAAGAGCTGCTGAATATCTTGTCCTCTGCCATTGGCTCCCTGACCAACCCGGCCAAGCTCTCGGCCACGTTCCAGACGGTGAAGAAAAAGAAGATCAGCAGCTCGACCATCAAGCGGTACATCGACTACCTCTGTGACGCGTTTTTGATCGACCGCGCCCTCCGCTATGATGTGCGGGGGAAGAAGTATATCGACACGCCGGTCAAATATTATTTTACGGATCTGGGCCTGCGAAACGCCCGCCTGAACTTCCGTCAGCTGGAAGAGACGCACACCATGGAAAACATCATCTTCAACGAGCTGAAGCTCCGCGGATTCAACGTGGACGTAGGTGTTGTGACCCAGTGCAGCAAAAATGAAAAGGGAAACTGCGTCCGCAAGCAGCTGGAAATTGATTTTGTCTGCAACAAAGGCTCCAAACGCTACTATATCCAGTCGGCCTATGCCTTGCCGAACGCAGCAAAGCTGGAGCAGGAGCAGCGCTCTCTGACCCTGACGGGGGATTTCTTCAAGCGCATTATTTTGACGAAGGATACCCCTGCGCCCTACTACACGGAAAATGGGATCTTGATCATGGGGATCTACGATTTCCTGCTCAACGAGAACAGTTTGGAGAACTGAGGGCTTTGCTGTCCTTCCGCCACAGGATGCCGCCGACGGTATCGGCGAAAAACCAGCCGATGGGGATCGCCGCCCAGATGCCGGTGACGCCGATGGCGGGGGAGGCGGAGAGCAGATAGGCCAGGGCCACGCGGGTGCCCAGGGAGCAGACCGTCAGCACCAGCGACACCGCCGGCCGGTCCACCGCCCGGAAGTAGCCGTAGAGCAGGAACAAAATGCCGATGCCCAGGTAGCAGCTGCCCTCGATGCGGAGGTAGCCCGTGCCCACGGAAATGACTTCCTGCGCGTCGTGCCCCACGAAAATGGCCAGCAGCTGGGGGGCGAAGCAGCAGACCAGCCCGCCGATCGCCAGACAAAAGACCAGCACCCAGAACAAGGCCCATTTCGTCCCGGCTTTGATGCGCCCCCGCTGCCCGGCCCCGTAGTTCTGGGCGACGAAGGTGGCGTAGGCGTTGCCGAAGTCCTGCACGGGCATGTAGGCCAGGGTGTCGATCTTCACCGCCACGGCGAAGGCCGCCATGACGACCGAGCCGAAGGAGTTCACCAGACCCTGCACCAGGAGAATTCCAAAATTCATCACCGACTGTTGCAGGCAGGTGAAGAACGAGAGGCTCCAAAGCTGCCGCAAAATATTCCGGTCCCACCGCCGGTCTTCCGGCCTGACCCGTAGGTCCGGGCAGCTTTGCCAGGTCCACAGGGCCAGGCCCACCCCGGCGGCGTACTGGGCCAGCACCGTCGCCAGCGCCGCGCCCATGACGCCCATCTTCAGGGGGATGACGAAGAGCAGGTCCAGGCCGATGTTCCCCACGACCGACACGCCCAAAAACAGCAGCGGCGTCACCGAGTTCCCGATGGCCCGGAACAGATTGGCGAAGTAATTATAGAGGAAGGTGGCCGGGATGCCCGCAAACACCCAGACGAGATAGGTCCGGGTCAGGTCCCACACGTCCGCCGGGATGCGGAGAAACCACAGGATCCCGCCCAGGGCCAGGTACACCAGCCCGGTCAGCACCACGGTCAGCCCGCCGATCAAACAGAATGACTGAAAGATCCCCGCCCGGAATCGGGCGGGGTCTTTTCGTCCGAACTGCATGGCGAAAAACACGCTGCTGCCCATGCAGAGGCCCAGTAAGATCGAAGTGAGAAACGTCATCAAGGTATAGGAGGACCCCACCGCCGCCAGGGCGCCCTCCCCCAAAAACTGCCCCACCACCCAGGTGTCGGCCAGGTTATACAGCTGCTGGAGCAGGTTTCCCAGGATCAGCGGCAGGGCGAAGGCCAGCAGCCCCTTGGGGATGCTCCCCTGGGTCAGGTCACGGTTCAGGGCCACGGCGTCAAATCCTCAAAAGCCGCCCGGTGGTACTCAGTTCCGGTCAGATCACACCACCGAAACAGGGTCCCCTCCAGGGTCATGTACCCCCGCAAGCTGCCCTCCTTGGGGATGGAAACGGAGCCGGGGTTCAAGTAGACGTTTTGTTGCCCAAAGGGCCGCCAGCTTGGCACATGTGTGTGGCCATGGAGCAGGAGGTCCCCCGGCTGAATGGGTGGCAAATTGTCAAGGTTAAATACGTGGCCATGGGTGACATACATCAGCCGGTCCTCCACCGGAAAAACGGCGTAATCGGCCATGATCGGGAAGTCCAGGACCATCTGGTCAACTTCGGTGTCGCAGTTGCCTCGGACGCAAAACAGCCGATTTTTCACGCCGTTCAGCAAAGAAATGACCTCTTTTGGCGCGTAATCCCGTGGTAAATCGTTCCGCGGGCCGTGATAGAGCAGGTCTCCCAGCAAAATCAGCCGCTCCGCCCCCTCTAGTGCGAAGCAGTCCAGCAGCTGGCGGCAGTAGTAAGCGGACCCGTGCAGGTCCGATGCGATCATCCATTTCATGGGAAAAATCTCCTTTGTTGGGCTAGGGTGAGTATAGCGTTTTCCGCAGGGAATGTCAATTAGCGTTTCTCTTTACGTGCTGGAAAAGCTGTGATACAATACCGCTAAAGAAACTTCTTCCAAGAAAGGGAACAGGACCCATGCTGATTTACTTGGAGCTACTGGCAACGCCAGAGGAAAAGGACAAATTTCAGGCGCTGTACGAACGATACTACGGCCTGCTCTTACATATCGCCAACCAGATCCTCCGCAATCATCACGATGCAGAAGACGCAACACAAGAGGCTTTTTTGGCCGTGGTGAAAAACTTAGAAAAAATTTCTGAGGTAGGGTGTCCAAAAACGCGGGCTTTTCTCGTTACCGTAGTAGAGAGAAAAGCCATCGACCTCTACCGCAAGCGCAAGCAGCTGCCCCTGGACCCTCTGGAAGAGGACCAGGCGGGCGTCACTATCCCCTACGACGGGGACGATGGAGTGACCCGGTGTATGCTGCAACTGTCTGCCTGCTACCGGGAGTGGCTCATCCTGCGCTATGACCAAGGCTATACCGTGGAAGAGCTGGCCGAGATCTTTGATCTGTCGATGGACGCGGCCTATAAACTACAAGAACGGGCGAAAAAGCGCCTGGAAGAAATCTGCATTCAGGAGGGGATCTTATAATGCTATCCGAAGAACGCCTGCGCCAGGCCGCCCACCACGCGGCCCAAGCGTTAGAAGACAGCCTTCCGCCCCCCAGCCAATGTCAATATGAAGTCTCCCCGGAGTTCCGGCGGAACATGGAAAAGCTCTGCCGCCAAGCCAAACGCCGCCCCTACCGAAAGGTCTGGAAAGCGGTGGCCTGCGCCGCACTGGTCCTCATCCTTGGCAGCACGTCCTACCTCGGCCTGAACGCCCAGGCCAGAGAAGCCTTCTTCGGCTGGGTCACGCAGATCACCCAGAACGTCAGCCATTACTTCTTCTCCGGCAGCTCTGACAAGCACCCGGAAAATTACCGTTACGTTTTGCCGGAGATTCCAGAGGGCTATACGCAGGATGCGGTTGACGAAGATGGTGGCCTGCGCTCGGAACTGTATGTCAACGAGCGGGGTGAGTACCTGGCATTTGAAACTCAATATGTCACGGAAGAGAGCCAGTATGAGCTATTTGTAGACAATGGCGGTATGGAAGTGAAGAAAGTTTCTGTCCATGGTGCTAGTGCAGACCTTTATCTCGACCCAACGGGAGAGAAGTCAAACACGCTAATTTGGAAAGACCCGGAGACAGACGTTCTGCTCAGCTTGTCTGCCTATTTGCCGGAAGATCAATTGATTTCCCTGGCAGACAGCGTGGTTCGACAAGAAAAATAAAAATTTTTCAAAAAAAGTTAAAATCAGGTGTCCAAAATCGCCTCCTCCCTTCGTTATAGAGAATAGAAACGAAGTTGAGGAGGTGATTTTTTTGCGAATTTCAAAGAGAGGAGGTGGGACGATGAAACGTGTGATTCCTATGATTCTTGCGCTCGTTATGTTGCTGGCAGTTGCCGCACAAGCATCTGGACCGGTGAAGGCTCCTATGGCTAGACCGTCGTTGACATTCAGCGGGACAACGGCAACTTGTACGGCCAAAGTTCGAGCAGACAATAGCGCAGATGCGATCTCTGTAACCATGAAACTGTGGAAGAGTAATTCTTGTTTACAGACTTGGAACGCCAACGGAACGGGGACGGTCACTGTGAGTAAGACCGCTACCGTTACCAAAGGCTCTGCGTACAAGCTGACGGTGGACTACACCATCAACGGCGTAAAGCAAACGCAGAAGTCCGTCACAAACACTTGCTCTTGAGATAAGAGCTGACTAAAAAAGGAGGAAATTTACCATGACGATGAAGAAGATGATCTCTCTGGCGCTGAGCGTAATGCTCGTGTTCGGACTGTCGGTAAGCGCATCTGCCCAAGCCACGGCTCCCTCCATTGATGAGTCAATTCTGCTGGAAGCAGCGGAACCCGTTATTGATGCCTACAAAGCACACTACGTTGTGGAAGACGTTCATGCCACGGGAATCACTGAGGTACCCAAAGAAGATGGCGGTTACTATGTCGAATATATCTTAAATTTCGACGCAACCTTGAAGTACGACAGTGCTCTGGAAATCCCGAAAATTAAGGGAATTGCGAAGGCGCTGAATATTGATCCGAACTAAAGCGTGGATGCATTTCTTGCAGATATGCGTTCTGCCAGCACAGTCAAAAGTGTGGATGCAGAGGCAAAAAGTGATATGCAGAAAATGAATCTTACAGCTACGTCGAACGCCGCAAATGCAACAGATACGCTCCCTGTCGGTGCGGTATCTACCTTGGTAGCAAATTCCGTCATCAATAATCTGGCCAATTTCGTAAAAGAAATTGAAGATGAGTACATTGGAGAAAGTTACGAGCATAACATAGGTCTTCGAGCCAGCATTGATGTACAGGGAAATATGACAGAGCTAGAGTATGGTGTTGTAGATGGATATAGCAAAGATATTTCCGTTATTCTTCCTGAATCTGAAAAAGAAATGATTCAGAGTGGTGTTGCTCAGGTTGATGAAATGGTGAATGTTGCACTGTATGATTTACAAAACAAACAGCTGCTATCAAATCAAGCGGATATAGATGTGAATTCTAATCCTAATTTCAAGTACTATCGGGTGAATGCACGAGATTATGCTAATCGATATACAACTAATGCTGCGTCTGTAACGTGTACAAACAAAAACTGTAATAATTATAATAGCACAAGGAGAAAAGCAGTTGGATTTTGGAATAACACAACCTATGCCAATTATTGCTGCTTTGATTGTGCCAATTATGTATCACAAGCTATGAAAGCCGGTGGAGTACCGACAGATTCTACGTGGACACCTGATTCACGAAGCTGGAGAAAGTGTGAGTACTTAAGAAGCTATTTCTACCAAAATAAGAAGTACTGGAACTTGACGACGTACAGCAATTGCAATGCAGGTGGAATCATCCTTTTGCATAGAAAAAGTGGACCATCTCATGCAATGATGAATGTTCTTAATGATGGAGCAACGATACAATATTCTGCACATACGAACGATCGTAATAAATTCGACTATACTCTGAAAAGCCTTTCATATAGCGGCATTACAAAGATAGAATTTTTTATCTTTGATAATGTATATCCCGCCCATTGACAGGATTAGCAACAGTGTGTGGCCTGCATATTGCAAAGTGTGCAGGCCACACACTCAATATTGGAGCGTTCCAGAAAGGACTGTAAAATGAAAATAAGAAAGTATGTACTTCCCATCGTGGTAATCGTTGTGATAGCTGGAATTATTGCTGCTGTTTTCTTTTGGAAACAAGAAAAAGATACGTCAATCAATGCAAACGAAGTGGAACCGGTAAACCTCTTGCTCTCCTCGGATGAAGTGGATTCTCAGAATGAGCTGGAAGGTGTATATACATCTTGGCGGGGAATATGGGATGTATATACAGGAGATGTTGCAGTGGATGAAGGAAATGAGATCGTCACGACAGGGCCAGATCGTCAAATGAATCTTCTCTCCTGGGATGGTGGAGAAAAGTATATTGTGTGGGATGAATCCTGTGTTTCAACGGAGGAGGACAATATTGATTTGGTGAATTGCAAACCTTTTTACTTGGATGGAACACGGACAATTTGGGGGCCAGGCTATCAAGTAAAATTAACAAACGATTATCATTGTATTGTGACGCGGGAGGGAGAAAAAGACGTCACATTTACCAATATAGATAAGTCACTTTCTATTTCCAATCTTACAATGAAGGATTTGGAAATCCTTGGATGTGACTTAGTTGACAATCAACTTACATTGGTATATGCACATTTTGTAGGAAGCCATGTAGAGGGAAATCTACTTTTGGCAGCAACGTTGAACCTGGATACACAGGTAATCAGTTGGACTGATCCAGTTGAAGTCTTGAGTGAAGATAGTGGTGGGATGTTTTTCAGTACATTTCCGTACTATCCGATTGTTGATGGAAAAATGTACTTTTCAACCTGGGAATCTTTTGCGTACTTTGACATAGAGAATGGAACTTACACACATCTTGATTCCGTGGATGAAATGATAAAGACTATCCTACCAGATGCTGAACGGACTGCGTTTTTTGGAGAGACACTTTCATCTGATGTTATGGGAAGTAATGGCGAGCTAGTTATTGGTTTAGTTTCCTATAAGGAAAAAGAAACAAATATGGCACATGATGTTTATTTTGCCATTCAAGGGAAACAAATTCTAGGAATTGCTGACTGGTGTAACAGTGATGATGGATCAATGATTATAACCTATGATAAAAACTTACAACAACTGAAACAAGTAAGCTTGCCGAAAGTAAATGTTGCCCCAAAACCTCAGACCTTAGTCTCTCCCATTCCGTTCTGAGAAAATTTTTCAAAAAATTTTGAAAAAGGTGTCACATTTCGACCCTCTCAAACGTTATATAAGCAGAACGACAAAAAAGGAGTTGATCTACATGAAACGATTGATTTGCATCACGGCCCTGTTGCTGGTTTCTTTGCTGCTGTCCGCTTGCGGCGGGAAACTCTCCGAAGGGATGCAGGTAGAGATCACAGAGGGTGACACCTACTATTCCAACGAAGACATCCAAGCGGCGATGGATACTGTGGAAAAGGAGTTCAAGAAAGACTTCCCCGGCTGTACCATGACAGCGCTGCGTTATACTGCGTTGTCTGGGAAAGACAGCAATACGGAGTGGGCAACGCAGTACAACGCGGAGGAAGCAATGGTTCTCTACTCGGACTTCACGGTGGACGATTCTGGAAGAAGTGAGAGCTTGAACCCGAACAGTACCTACACAGATTGGCAGTGGGTATTGGTGCGTCATGCAGGGGAAAAGTGGAAGTTAGCCACCTGGGGCCTGGGATGAGAAGGCTAGAAAGTTTGAACGACCATGGACGGAGGCCCTCGGAGCAAAGGAGTAGTTCCGGGGGCCTCCTCTTCAAAAATTTTTTGAAAAAATTTCGCAAAAGGTGTCACAAATCGCCCTGCTCAGACGTTATATAAGTAGAAGGAGAAAAAGAGATTTTTATTGACAAAAAACGAATATTATGATATTTTATAAGAAAGGAAATTAAAAAATTAAAGAGTAAAAAAGAATCTAACTGTGAGAAAAAAAGAAAAATTTTGGGAAAAGAGGTAAGCTATGACATATCGCCGTAGAAGTATAGTGATCGCGATTGTGATCGTGCTCCTCCTGTCTTCGGTTGTCTATTTCGTGCTTGACGCAAGAGATCGATGCCATGCGTCTGTCGATAACACAACGGGAGATAGTATCCCGTATCCCGTGAAGATCTCGATCGTAAATTCAGAAAATGAGCAGACGATATTATATAACGAGGAAGTTTCTTTGGGAAAGCTAGAACGGCGATTTGAAAAAAATATTCCTGGAGAAAGTCACATAGAGATTCGAGTAAATGGAACTGTCGTATACTCTTATGGATACATCGACATCCCAGAAAATCGAATCTCCGTGCAGCTGAGGATTCTGGATTACGATACAGATACGAAAACGGCTTCGATGGTATGTAAAATAAAAATAGGGCTTACTAAGACGAGTGAAAAAATATCGTTCACAATATAGTAACGTGGAAGGAGACTGTGCTGATGAGTAGAAACCAAAGCCCAGTCTCTTTTTGTTTTTTGAATTTTTTCAAAAAATTTTGAAAAAGGTGTCACAAATTGGCCCTCTCAAACGTTATATAGGCAGAAGGATAAAAAAGGAGCTGATCTCTATGAAAATCGAACATGCTGTGATGCGGCTGAAGTGGATGCTCTTCGGTGTGGCGCTTTTGCTGGGGTGTGTCTTGTTTAACCAGGTCACGCTGCTGGAGCTGGTTTGGCTGAGCCTGCCTGTGGCGCTGGTGGGATTTATCATGGTGCTGTGCAACCTGATCCTGCTGGGGGTGGAGATGCCGAAGGAAAAGAAAGAACCGGCGGAGGAGGACGAGAAACCGGTGCAAAAGATCTCCCAGATCGACCCATTCTTTCGCCATTATGAGAAGTGAGGACGGAACCAATGGAAGGAGGCGCTTACGATGAACGAAAAGCGGAAGAACAAAAAAGCCCTGATGATCGTTGCTGTGGTGTGCGTGGTGTTTGCGGTGCTGGCGTTTGGTTGGTGGCGGCTGTCTGCCTACCATGGGAGCAGGGACCGCGCCCAAGAGCTGGTGAGCGCCTACACGGCGGAGACCCCGCTGGGCGACCGGCAGGCGGAGGTGGAGCAGCAGGTCCAGCAGGACCTGGCCCAGATGAGAGGCACGACGTTCTTTTGGGACGTGAATCAGATCGCCGAGATCCAGCCGGAGCAGATCGTGTATGCCATGGATATGGGAAGCGGGGATCTGACCGACTACATCACGGTCGAACGGACCGACAACGGGGACCGGGTCCTCACCATCACGGAAGGGGACAAGAAGAACACGTTGGTCTATCAGAAGAACGGCAAAGTCTACCTGGATGGGACCCACATGAAGGCCATGGAGAACTGGCTGGTCTCGCTGTTCTGAGCGGACCCCCAACGAGATTATAGAAAACGAGGTGAATTTTGATGAAACGCAGAACCATCGGGATCCTGACCCTGTGCGCGGTGCTGGCGCTGCTGGTGCTGAACTGGCAGACCCAGCCCTTCCACCGGCTCCAGGACCGGAACGTGGTGCCCCTGAGCGTGGGCATCGTGCGCTCGGATGCCAGGGGCAGCAAGACCGTGAACCTCCAGGGCAGCCAGGCCGTCCAAGCCCTCCAGGCCTGCGCCCGGCGGACTGTCCCCCTCTGGGTCGGCCCCACGGAAAAGGCCTACGCTCCGGAGGACGGGAGCGTCTACCACGTCACCGTGGCCGGGGAGAAAAACGGAAAGTATGACGAGCTGTGCAACGTGACCGTGGACGGCAAGGGCTTCATCCACGCCAACTCCTCCCGCTACCACCTGGTGGGGGATTCCTGGCGCGACGCGGTGGAAGCTGTGTTTCAGATGGGCGAGGCGCTGGAGATGGAGGGACGCCTATGAAAGCCAAACTCACGCTCTCCATCGCCGCCACCCTTGCCCTGCTCCTGTTCTGCGTGGTGGTCACGGTCAACTCTCCCCGCAGCCTGGCAGGGGAGGCGCTTGGCATTGATCTGCCCCGGCCGATTGAAACCCAGTGGTCTGACGACCACGGGGGATTTCTGGGCGATGGCGTGACCCGCGGGGTCCTGGCCTTTTCTTCCCAGAACGGCGCGGCGCTGGAAAAAGCGCTGGCGGAAAACGAAGCCTGGCATACCCTGCCCCTGCCGGAGCCGGTGCAGCTCTTTGTTTACGGCGGGGAAAAAGACGGGATGACCTACGGCGGAATACGAGAAAATATTCCGGAAATCTCAGACGGCTACTACTATTTCCGGGACCGTCTGCATGACACATTTTCGACAGACCAGCTCATCGATGCGTACTCCCACAACGCCACCATCGCCCTCTACGACACCCAAAACACGACACTTTATCTCATTGAATACGACTCCTGATTTCTTCCCAACTCCCCTGGAAACAGGGGAGTTTTTGTACTTTTTTGAACTATTTCTTGTTATTTTCTCTCCTAGATGGGGCTATTAGCAATCATGAACAAATTGTGAAAACTTGGGAAGAAAGGCTTGACAAATGGTCTGAGACAGAGTATAAATACCTCCAAGGTAATCACTGATTACCAACTGAATGATTTTGTAAATTACGACACATGGAGGTCATCATCATGGTATTTGAAGCAATCGCAGAGCTGGTCGCAGAGCGCGTGGAGAAGGACGTTTCCGAGATCACCCCCGAAAGCTCTTTTAAGGAACTGGGCATCGACTCCCTGGACACCGTGGAGCTGCTGATGAACCTGGAGGACAAGCTGGACATGGAGATCGAGCTGGACCAGAAGGTCGAGACCGTGGGCGACCTGGTGGCCTTCATCGAGAGCAAGCGGGCATGATCCACACGCCTTTATGCGACCTGCTGGGCATCCAGTACCCCGTCTTTCAGGGCGGCATGGCCTGGATCGCCGACGGGAAACTGGCGGCGGCCGTCTCTGAGGGCGGCGGCCTGGGCATCATCGCCGCCGGCAACGCCCCGGCGGAGGCCCTGCGGGAGCAGATCCAGATCGCCAAGTCTCTGACGAAGAAGCCCTTCGGCGTGAACATCATGCTCATGAGCCCCTTCGTGGAGGAGGTGGCCCAGCTCGTGGCCGAGGAAAAAGTCGCCGTCGTGACCACCGGCGCGGGGAACCCCTCGAAGTATATGGCCCTCTGGAAAGAGGCCGGGATCAAAGTGATCCCCGTGGTGGCGTCCGTTGCCATGGCCAAGCTCATGACCCGCCTGGGTGCCAGCGCCCTCATCGCTGAGGGCGGCGAGAGCGGCGGCCACGTGGGGGAGCTGACCACCATGGTTTTGGTCCCCCAGGTCTGCGACGCGACGAGCCTGCCCGTGATCGCCGCCGGCGGCATCGCCGACGGGCGCGGCGTGGCGGCGGCCTTCCTGCTGGGGGCCTGCGGGGTGCAGATGGGCACCCGGTTTTTGAGCGCCGAGGAGTGCAGCATCCACCCTGTGTATAAAGAGCGCATCCTGAAAGCCAACGACCTGTGCACGATGGTCACCGGCAAGCGCCTGGGCCACCCCGTCCGGAGCCTGCGGACGAACTTTGCCCGGAACTATTCCAAGGCCGAGTACGGCGGAATGGATGACGAGGCGTTAGAAGCCATGGGCAGCGGCGCGTTGAGAAAGGCTGTGGTCGAGGGCGACCTGGAACACGGCTGCTTCCTCTCCGGCCAGATCGCCGCCATGGTCCACGAAGTCCAGCCTGCGGCGGACATCGTCCGGGACGTCATCGAGGGCGCGGAGCCTGTGCTGAAAGGAGCCACGAAATGGGTAAGATAGCATTCGTATTTGCCGGTCAGGGTGCCCAGCACCCCGGCATGGGCCAGGAGCTGGCCGAAATTTCTCCCGCCGCGGCCGAGGTCTTTCAGAAGCTGGACGCCCTGCGCCCCGGCACCTCCGCCCAGTGCTTTTCCGGCACGGACGAGGAACTGAAGGAGACGAAAAACACCCAGCCCTGCATGTTCGCCGTGGAGCTGGCCGCCGCCGCCGCGCTGACGGAGGCGGGGATCAAGGCCGATAAGGCCGCCGGGTTCTCCCTGGGTGAGATCGGGGCTTTGACCTACACCGGAGCCGTCGATCTGGAGACCGGGTTTCACTTGGTCTGCCGCCGGGGCGAGCTGATGCAGGCTGCCGCCGAGGAACAGCCCACGGCCATGGCTGCCGTCCTCAAGCTCCCCAACGAGAAGGTGGAAGAGCTGTGCGGGCAGTTCCCGGAGACGTATCCTGTGAACTATAACTGCCCCGGCCAGGTCTCTGTGGCCTGCGCCAAGGAGCAGCTGGCCCCCTTCTCCGCCGCCGTCAAGGCCGCCGGGGGGCGGGCGCTGCCTTTGAAAGTCCGGGGCGGGTTCCACTCTCCCTTCATGGCCTCTGCCGCCGAGGGCTTTGCCCAGGTCCTGGCCGACTGCCAGGTAGAGGAGCCGAAGATCCCCCTGTATTCTAACCGCACCGGTGCCGTGTACAGCGGCAACGCGAAAGAGCTGCTGGCCCAGCAGATTGCCTCCCCCGTGCACTGGGAAGCCATCGTCCGGGATATGATCGCTGCGGGCGTGGATACGTTCATCGAGCTGGGGCCGGGCAGCACGCTCTGCGGCCTGATCCAGAAGATCGACAAGACCGTGAAGACCTATCCGCTCTCCACGAAGGAAGACCTGGAGAAGGTCGTGCAGGAGGTCAAGGCATGAGGGACTTTACCGGAAAAGTCGCCCTGGTCACGGGCGGGTCCCGTGGGATCGGGGCCGCTGTCGTGAAGCAGTTTGCCAGCCAGGGAGCCGACGTGGCCGTAGTTTACGCGGGCAACCAGGAGCTGGCAGAAGCCCTCTGCGCCCAGTGCGCGGCAGACTACGGCGTGAAAGCGATCGCCTATCGCTGCGACGTGGCGGACTTTGCCGCAGTCAAAGATACGGTGAACCAGGTCAAGAAGGATTTTGGTTCCGTCGATATCCTGGTAAACAACGCTGGGATCACGCAGGACGGCCTGCTGGCGATGATGAAGGAGGAGGCCTTTGACCGCGTGCTCGACGTGGACTTGAAGGGTGCGTTTCACTTCATCCGCCACTGTACCGGGATCTTCCTGCGGAAGAAGGCGGGGGCGATCATCAATGTCGCATCCGTGTCCGGCCTGATCGGCAACGCGGGCCAGGCCAACTACTCCGCTGCCAAGGCGGGGCTCATCGGCCTGACCAAGGCCGTGGCGAAGGAGCTGGCCCCCAAGGGGATCACCTGCAACGCCGTGGCCCCCGGCTTTGTCGCCACCGACATGACCAAGGACCTGGAGGGGCAGGACAACGCCCTGCTGGCAGCCATCCCCTTGGGGCGGATGGGCCAGCCGGAGGAAGTGGCGGAGGCCGTGGCCTTTTTGGCCCAAAGCCCCTATATCACCGGCGAGGTGCTGCGGGTCGACGGCGGCATCGCCATGTAACTTTTTCAACTGATTTTTCCGGAGCAGGCCCTTTCCGGGCCTGCTCCGATGACCTAAAAGGGAGGAACAAACGCAATGGAACAGACACGCAGAGTGGTGGTCACCGGCCTGGGCGTCATCAGCCCCGTGGGCAACACCGTGGACGAGTGCTGGAACAACCTGAAAAACGGGGTCCACGGCATCGGCCCGATCACCCTGTTCGACACCACCGACTACAAGACCAAGATTGCCGCCGAGGTCAAGAACTTTGATCCCCGTGCGTACATGGACAAGACCGAGGTCCTGCGCAGCGATGCCTTCGCCCAGTACGGCGTGGCTGCCGCCGCCCAGGCCGTGGAGGAGAGCGGCGTCATCGGTACCCTGCCCCCTGAGCGGGTGGCCGTGTACTTCGGCTCCGGCATCGGCGGCATCCGCACCTTTACCGCCGAGCACAACAAGCTCCTGGACCGTGGCCCCAAGCGCGTCTCCCCCTACTTCATCCCCATGCTCATCGCCAACATGGCTGCCGGCATGATCGCCATTCGCTACAACTGCCAGGGCGCGGCCATGCCCTCTGTGACCGCCTGCGCCTCCGGCACCAACGCCATCGGTGAGGCCATGCGGGCCATTCGCCACGGCTATGCCGACGCCGTCATCACCGGCGGGTCCGAGGCGGCCATCACGGAGTGCGGCGTGGCGGGCTTTATCAACATGCAGGCCCTGTCCACTTCCGAGGACCCCAACGCGGCCTGCCTGCCCTTCGACAAGCGGCGCGGCGGCTTTGTCATCGGCGAGGGCGGCGCAGCCTTGGTCCTGGAGGAGTATGAGCACGCCGTCCGGCGCGGGGCCAAAATTTACGGCGAAGTGGTGGGCTACGGCGCCACCTGCGATGCCTTCCACATCACCGCCCCCCGGCCTGAGGGCACCTGCGGCGCCCGCGCCATTCAGCAGGCGTTGACTGAGGCAGGGCATCAGCCCGGCGAGGTCGTCTACATCAACGCCCACGGCACCGGCACCCCCATGAACGACTCCCTGGAGACCAAGGTCGTGAAGCTGGCCCTGGGGGAGGAAGAGGCCAAGAAGGCCTACATGAGCTCCACCAAGTCCATGACCGGCCATATGCTGGGCGCGGCGGGGGCCGTGGAGGCCATTGCCTGCCTGAAGGCCCTGAATGAGTCCATCCTGCCCCCCACCATCAACCTCCTGGACCCCGACCCCGCCTGTGACCTGAACAACGTGCCCAACGTGGCCATCCATGCGGACGTGGACCTGGTCCTCTCCAACTCCCTGGGCTTCGGCGGGCACAACGCCTGCATTGCCTTCCGGAAGGTGACGAAATGAACGAGTCTGACATTCGCAAATATGCCAACCTCATGAGCGAGCTGGGCCTGACCGGCCTGGAGGTGACGGAGAACGACCGGGTGGTCCGCCTGGAGCGCAACCCGGCCCCCCAGACCGCCGCTCCCGTCCAGACCGTCCAGGTGGGGGACGTCCCCCAGTCGGCGGCCAACGAGGATCTCATTGAGATCAGCTCCCCCATGGTGGGCGTGTTTTATGCCGCCCCTGCCGAGGACGCCGACCCTTACGTTCAGGTGGGTGACCGGGTGAAGAAGGGCCAGACCCTTTGCATCGTGGAGGCCATGAAGCTCATGAACGAGATCGTGGCAGAGACAGACGGCCAGATCGTGGAGATCTGCGCCCAGAACGGCCAGGTGGTGGATTTTGGCTGCCCCCTGTTCCGCATCAAGTAAGGAGGTCCCCATGAACCGAGAGGAACTGATGACCCTGCTGCCCCACCGGGACGGGATGCTTCTGCTGGACCAGCTGGACAAGGAGGGGGAGATCGCCCACGGGCAGTATCATGTCCGGGGGGACGAGTGGTTCTTGCAGGGCCACTTCCCGGATGCCCCCGTGGTCCCCGGCGTGATCCTGTGCGAGATCCTGGCGCAGTCGGCTGGAATTTTAATGAAGGAAGCGCTGACGGAAGATACCATCCCCATGTACACCAGCATGAAAAACGTCCGCTTCCGCGCCCCGGTGCTGCCGGGGGATACGTTTGAAACGAAGTGCCGCATCACCCGGGCCAAGCACCCCTTTTATTTCGCCGAGGGGGAGGGCTACGTGGGGGACACCCTCTGCGTCAAGGCTGAGTTCTCCTTCGGCATCACGGAGAAAGCGATATGTTTTCAAAGATCCTGATCGCCAACCGGGGCGAGATCGCCGTCCGGATCATCCGGGCCTGCAAGGAGATGGGCATCGCCACCGTTGCCATCTACTCCCAGGCGGATAAAGAGGCCCTGCATGTCGCCCTGGCCGACGAGAGCTACTGCGTGGGCGGGGCCAGCCCTGCGGATAGTTATTTAAATGAAGAGCGGGTCATTGCCGCTGCCTTAGTCTCCGGGGCCCAGGCCATTCACCCCGGCTATGGTTTTTTGTCGGAAAACGCCCACTTTGCCAGCCTCTGCCGCCGGAACGGCCTGGTCTTCATCGGCCCCACCCCGGAGAGCATGGAGGCCCTGAGCGACAAAGCCGGGCTGAAAGACATTATGAAGACCAACGGACTGGAGGTCATTCCCGGCACGCAGGCCCTGCCGGACGTGACGGCCGCCCTGAACGCCGCCGCCCAGATCGGCTACCCTGTGATGCTGAAAGCCAGCGCCGGGGGCGGGGGCCGGGGCATCCGTCTGGTGCAGACGCCCCAGGAATTGCCCCAGGCCTACGCCATGGCCGTGGCCGAGGGGGAAGCCTCTTTCGGGGACGGCTCGGTGTATATGGAAAAGTTTGTTCACCCCGCCCGGCACATCGAGGTCCAGGTCCTGGCGGATGAGGCGGGGACGGTGGTTTGCCTGGGGGAGCGGGACTGCTCTGTGCAGCGCCGCCACCAGAAGCTCATCGAGGAATCCCCCTCCCCGGCGGTGAGCCGGAGCCAGCGGAAAAAGCTCATGGACCAGGTGACCAAGGCCGTGAAGGCCATTGGGTACGTGGGTGTGGGCACCTTAGAGTTTCTGCTGGACCGGGATGGCCGCTTCTGGTTCATGGAGATGAACCTCCGCCTGCAAGTAGAGCACGGCGTCACGGAGATGCTCACGAAGATCGACCTGGTGAAGTGGCAGATCCGCGTGGCGGCGGGGGTCCCCCTGAACTTCCGCCAGCAGGACGTGAGCCTGAGCGGCGCCTGCTTGGAGTGCCGCATCAATGCCACCCGTCCTGGGACCCTGACCATGCTCCACGTCCCCGGCGGGCCGTTCGTCCGGTTCGACACCTATCTGGTCGCGGGGACGACCGTCTCCCCCTACTACGACTCCCTGCTGGGCAAGCTTATTGTCTACGCCGGGACGCGGGAGGAGGCCCTTCGGAAAATGAAGGCCGCCCTGTGCGAGCTGATGGTGGAGGGCATCGAGACGAACATTGCCGAGCAGCTGGACCTGGTCAGCCGGCCGGACTTTATGGACGGCAGCTATGACCTTACGTTTCTGGAGGGCGAGTAAACGCGCCCTTGGTTGAGAAAGGCAGGGAAGACCAATGCCCTTTTTGAAGTTTCACTATAAACCAAAGAACGAGCTGGAAGCCGGCGGGCGCACCGCCGCCCTGCTCCAGGAAGACGCCAGCGAGCCGGAGAAGACCTGCCCCAACTGCCACAAGGCCATTCCCCTGAGCCGCCTGTGGTCCAACTACAACACCTGTCCCTGCGGCTATCACTTCCGCATGGGCGGCCGCCAGCGCCTGCGGATGCTGGTGGACAAGGGGACGTTCCGGGAGCTGTTTGCCGGGGTGGAGGGGCATGACCCCTTGGGATTTCCCGGCTACCGGGAGAAGCTGGAGCAGGTCCAGGCCGCCAGCAACGAGACAGAGGGCGTGCTCTGCGGCACGGCCCGCATCGGGGGCCAGCCCTGCTGTCTGTTTATCATGGAGCCGTATTTTATGATGGGCTCCATGGGCACGGCGGTGGGGGAGAAGATCACCCGGCTGTTTGAATACGCCACGGCCCACCGCCGCCCGGTGGTCGGCTACACCGTCTCCGGCGGGGCGCGGATGCAGGAGGGGCTGCTCTCCCTCATGCAGATGGCCAAGACCAGCGGGGCCGTGGGGCGGCACAGCCAGGCGGGGCTGTTTTACTGCACCGTTCTCACCGACCCCACCACCGGCGGCGTCACCGCCAGCTTTGCCATGGAGGGCGACATCATCCTGGCCGAGCCGGGGGCCACCGTGGGCTTTGCCGGGGCCAGAGTGGTGGAGCAGACCACAAGAAAGGCCCTGCCCAAGGGCTTCCAGACGGCGGAATTTCTGCTCAAGCACGGCTTTGTGGACGCCATCGTCCCCCGCCGGGACCAGCAGGCCGTGCTGGCCAACCTTTTGCAGATCCATCAGGAAGGAGGGCGCCCATGAGTACCCCTGCCTATGACACCGTCCGGCTGGCCCGCGCCAACAAGCGGCCCACCGGCTTAGATTATATCCACAATCTCTGCGCGGACTTCTTTGAGCTGCACGGCGACCGGCGCTTTGCCGACGACGGGGCCATCGTGGGCGGCGTGGGCCATTTTCGGGGCCTGCCCGTGACCTTCCTCGCCATAGAGAAGGGCCACAGCGCCAAGGAACGCATGGCCCGCTCCTTCGGGGCACCCCATCCCGAAGGTTACCGCAAGGCCCTGCGCCTGATGAAGCAGGCGGAGAAATTCCACCGGCCGGTCCTTTGCTTCGTGGACACCTCCGGGGCCAACTGCGGCATCGGGGCGGAAGAACGGGGCCAGGGGCAGGCCATTGCCGAGAACCTGATGACCATGATGAGCCTGGATACCCCTGTCATCACCGTGCTGATCGGGGAAGGGGGCAGCGGCGGGGCACTGGCGTTGTCCGTAGCCGACCGGGTGTGGATGCTGGAGCATGCGGTCTACTCCGTCATTTCTCCGGAGGGCTGTGCCAGCATCCTGTGGAAGGACGCGGGCAAGGCCGATGAGGCCGCCCAGAGCCTGAAGCTCACGGCGAAAGATGCGCTGGAGCTGGGGATCATTGAGCGCATCCTCCCGGAAAAAGAGCTGGGCAACACGGCCTTTTATACCCTGCTGGCGGACCTTTTAGAAAAAGAACTGGCGGAGCTGCAGACCCAGCCCGATCTGCTGGAGCGGCGCTACGCCCGTTTCCGTGCCCTGGGGGACCCCATGCCCCAGGGAAAGAAGGAACCCTGACCTATGAATCTCTATGAACGCTACTGCCGGGAGACCTTTGACGAGGCCGGGAGACTGACGAAGGTCAGCCTCCGCTGGCCGGCAGAGTTCAACTTTGCGTATGATGTGGCCGACGAAATGGCCCGCCAGGCCCCGGAGCAGGTGGCCATGGTGTGGTGCGACCCCAACGGGGCAGAGGCTACGTTTTCTTTTTCTGACCTGGCCCGCGGCAGCGACCGGGTGGCCCGTGTCTTCTGGCAGGCGGGCATCCGACCGGGGGACCGGGTGATGGTGGCGCTGAAGCGCCACTATGAATACTGGTTCGTGGCCCTGGCCCTGCACAAGCTGGGGGCCGTCTTGGTCCCGGTGACGCACATGCTGACCGCAGAGGACATTGCCTACCGGCTGGACTGCGCCCCCATGAAGGCGCTTGTCTGCACCCCGCAAAATGAGGTGCCCCGGCATGTGCTGGATGCTGTCGCAGGGCGAGGGGAACAGCCCTTGCTGTGGACGGTCCGGGAAACGGTGCCCGGTTTCCGGAACCTGACGGAAGAGGCCCGGCGGGAGCCGGCAGCGTTTGCCCGCATTGCGACCCGCGCGGAAGACCCCATGCTCATGTACTTCACCTCCGGTACCACGGGCCAGCCCAAGGGCGTCGTGCACGACGGGACCTATCCTCTGGCCCACATCATCACGGCCCGCCACTGGCAGCAGGCGTATGACGGGGGGCTGCACTTCTCCGTGGCCGAGACCGGCTGGGGAAAGGCCTCCTGGGGCAAGTTTTACGGCCAGTGGCTGGTGGGCAGCGCGGTGATGGTCTTTGACTTTGACCATTTCGACCCCAAGCAGCTGGTGGGCGTCATCAACCGATATGGCGTCACGACCTTCTGCGCCCCGCCGACCATCTATCGCTACCTGGTGCGAAAAGACATCCCGCCGATGCCGACCCTCCGCCATGCGGTGACGGCGGGGGAGAAGCTCCACCCGGAGATCTCCCGGCAGTTCACCCAGGCGACCGGGCTGGCGCTGGGGGAGGGGTATGGGCAGACCGAGACGACCCTGCTTCTGGGCCATTTCACCGGTTGGCCGGTGACGCCGGGTTCTATGGGGGTGGCCTCCCCCTATTACAACGTGAAGCTGCAAAACGCCGATGGGACCCCCACGCCCGTGGGGGAGATCGGCGAGGTCGTCGTGGTCCCGCCGGAGGACGGCAGCCGCCCTGCCGGCCTGTTCTCCGGCTATCTGGCCGACCCGGAACGCGATGCCCAGGCCTGGGCGGGGGGCGTGTATCACACCGGCGACGCAGCCTGGCAGACGGCGGACGGTTCCTACTGGTTTCATGGCCGATTTGATGATATAATCAAAACAGGCGGTTACCGGGTGGGGCCGGGGGAGATCGAAAGCGTCCTCATGGAGCACCCGGCCGTGTTGGAGTGCAGCGTCGTGGGGGTGCCCGATCCCCTGCGGGGCCAGGCGATCCAGGCTGTGGTGGTGCTCACCGCCGGCCAGGAGGCCGGGCCGACGCTGGAACGGGAGATCCGGGAATTCTGCAACCAGAAGCTTGCGGCCTACAAATGGGTGCGGCAAGTGAAGTTTGTGGAGGCCCTGCCCAAGACCATCAGCGGAAAGATCCGCAGGCACACCCTGCGTGTCCCATAACGCCAACGACAACCAGGCAGGAGGAATGGAACATGGCTGACCAGCCCAAGCACCGCAACACCCGCGAAGCATTGATCCAGGCCGGGATCAACGAGATCAACGAGTACGGCGTGGCGAACCTCTCCATGCGCCGCATCGCCAAGGCCTGCGGGGTTTCCCCCGGAGCGCCCTACAAGCATTTTTCCGACCGCAACGATTTCATCGCTGCCATCATCGAGGCGGTAAATCTCCAGTGGCGGGATTCCCAGCTCCAACTGCTGGAGACTTACGCCGGGGACAGCGCCAAGCAGATCGTGGAGATGAGCACGGGGTACGTCCGCTTTCTCATCGAAAACCCCCATCTGGCGGCGATTCTGACGCTGAAAGACGAGGAGTTTGACAACGTCTACCACCGCCTGCGGGGGGAGCTGAGCAGCCCCACCCAAAAGCTCATCCTGCAATACTGCCAGGAGCACGACATCGACCGCGCCACCCGGCGGCGGCGGGTCTATGTCATCCGCGCCCTGATCTTTGGGGCCATCATCCAGTTTGACAGCGGGGAACTCATTTACAGCAAGGAAACGCTGCAAATGGTCCATGACTGCATCGCCAAGGCCCTGGTGGAAGCCTGATCCCAAACCAAAAAAGCTCTGGAACCGAACGAAGGTTCCAGAGCTTTTTTGGTTTGGAAATACTGTGGTTTGGCTAATCCACCATGTGGAACACCACGCCGGCCACGGCGGCCATGGCGATGAACCAGAGGGTGGAGAGTTTTTTGAGCTTGGGCAGGTTCATCGCCACGAGCATCACGGCGAAGAGAAGAATGGAGGGCCAGTGGAGCGTCAGGCCGTTTTCCATGCTGAACAGGGACACGGCGCAGACGGAGAAGGCCGCCGCCGCGATGAGGCCCACGGAGGCCGGGCGCAGGGCGTAGAAGAGGCCCTGGACCTTGGGGTTCTGCCAGAGGGTGTTCATGATCTTCGACACCAGCAGGATGATGAGGAAGGCCGGGGTGGTCAGCCCCAGGGGGGCGACGATGCCGCCGGGAAGCCCGGCGGTGATGTAGCCGACGTAGGTGGCCATGTTCACCCCGATGGGGCCGGGGGTGGCCTCGGAGATGGCGATCATCGTGGTCAGATCCGCCGTGGAGAACCAGGCGGTGCGCTGGGACAGGTCAAAGAGAAAGGGGACGGTGGCCATGCCGCCGCCCATGGAAAACATGCCGATGAGCAGAAACTCCCAGTAGAGACGAAGGAGCAAGACGATCATTGGGGGCGCTCCTTTCGTATTTTCTGGTAAGCCAGGCCGAAGCACCCGGCGCAGATGACCAGGATGGCCGGGGACAGGCCGACGAACGCCGCCAGCAGAAAGACCACCAGGAAGACCAGGAAAGCGGGCACGTCCAGAATGGCCTTCTTACCCAGCTTGATGGCGCTGTTGATGATGAGGGCGCACACGCAGGCCCGCACGCCGGTCAGGGCATACTGGACCCAGGGATTTTCCGCAAAGGACCAGAAGAAGGCGGAAATGACCAGCACGATGAGGATGGGCGGGAACAAAACCCCCAGGGTGGCAAAGACGGCCCCCCGGAAGCCATAGACCCGGTAGCCGCAGAAGGTCGCTGTGTTCACGGCAATGACGCCGGGGGTACACTGGGCCACGGCGGTGAGGTCGAGCAGCTGCTCATCCGTGAGCCACTTCTTCTTCAGGACCAGCTCCCGCTGAAAAAAGGGGAGCATGGCGTAGCCACCGCCGAAGCAGCTGGCGCTGATGCGGGCAAAGGTGAGAAAAAGTTCTAGGTTTTTGGGCATGGTTCCTCCTGGATCATTCACCGCACACGTCCAGGATGACTTGGGTGTAGATCATGGCGGCGGTGAGCAGGTCCGCGACGTTCACGCGCTCATCGGGGCCGTGGAGGTTGGAGACGAAGCCGGGCATACTGGCCCCGAAGGCCACGCCGCCGGGGATGCCGTGGACATAGGTCCCGCCGCCGATGGCGATGCAGTGGCTCTCCCGGCCGCTGTACAGCTCGTAGGCACAGGCCAGGGTTTGCAAAAAGGGGTCGGTGGCCGGGACGTGGTGGGGCGGGTCGATCTCGCCCTCCACGGTGAAACCGGCAGCCTGCAAGGCGGCCTCGGCGGGCAGGCGGACGGTGGCATCCGTGCCGCACAGGGGCGTGCGGCTGTCGAAGCGGCCCTCGCAGCCGGTGCCGGTCAGGGTCAGCATGGTGAAGGCCAGGGACAGGCCGCCGGAAAGATCATCGCTCTGGGCCACGCCCAGAGCCTGGCCGATGTGGTCCCCGTGGGGGAAGAGACGGACCAGGTTTTGAATGGCCTGGGTGGAGGGGCAGTCCGCCAGGGGCAGGGCCGCCAGCAGGGTCAGCAGGGCGGTCTGGGCGTTGTGGCCCTCTTCGGGGGTGGAGCCGTGGGCGTTCTGGCCGCTGGCTTGGATGCGCACGCCGCCCTCGGCGGGAGCAACGGTGTAAGAGATGGCGGCTTCCATGCCGAGCGCAGCAATGGCGGCGTTTGCTTGCTCCGCCGTCAGGCCCAGCACGGTGGCCTGGGCCTTGGGGGGGACCATGTTCAGCCGGGGTCCGCCGGTAAAGGACGAGACGCGGGGGAGCGCCGCCTCCTGGGGCCAGGCGGCCCGGAAGGTCGGCTGATAGTGCCCCTTCTCGATGTTGATGATGGGGAAGTCTGCATCGGGGGAGATGGTGTGGGGGGCGTAGGGGTGGCGGTCATAATACCAATGGATGTCTCGAAAGCCCGTCTCCTCGTCGGTCCCGGCGATGAGGCGGACGTTTTTCTTCAGGGAGAAGCCCAGATCTTTGACCGCCCGCATGGCCATCAGGGCAGCCAGGACAGGGCCCTTGTCGTCATCGGTGCCGCGGCCGTAGAGCAGGCCGTCCACCAGCTTTGGCTCGAAGGCCGAGGTCACGGTCCAGCCCTCGCCGGGGTCGACCACGTCCAGGTGGCCTAAGATATGCAGCTCCGTCTCCCGGTCGTTCAGATCGACGGCGCCCACATAGCCCTCTAAATTCTGGGCGGTCAGCCCCCATTCCGTTGCCAAGGCCACCAGCTCGTCCAGGGCGGCGGCGGGGCCGGGGCCGAAGGGCTGGCCGGGGGCGGCGGGGCCGAGGGTGCTGTCGATCCGCACCAGGCGGCAGACGGCTTGGATCAGTTCTTCCTGCCGGGCGTCGAAATAGGCCCGGATGGCAGACTGGATGTGTTCCATGATGGGTTCAGTCCTCCTTGTCCTTGGCAGAGGCCTTGTTGATCTTGCCATTGACTTCATCTAAGTATTTGTAGACCGTATAGCGGGACACGCCCAGGTGGGAGGCAACGTAGGGCACGGCCCGGCGGTAGGAAAAGGCATCCATGCTGGAGAGGTATTCGATCACCCGCAGGCGGTCGGCCTTGTTCATCTCGCGGGCGGGCTTGCCCACCCGCAGGACGGCGCTGTCGAAGAGCTCGCTGATGCCGGTGTCCTTGGGCTTGTACAGGGCGCTGTGGAAATCCACCTCGGTGTGCATCAGGTCCAGCAGGACCCGGTTGGCATAGGCCAGGGGAGTGAAGTCATAGTTTATGCCAAAACCGAAGTGATAATCGTCGCCTTTGATGGAAAAGGTGGAACTTTTGGTCTGCTGTCCGCTGGGGGTCACGGCCAAGCTGTTCACCACGTCGTCGTCCAGATATAGGTCGCGCTCTGCGCCGGTCAGGTCCTGGGTGGAGCCGACCGTCCGTCCGGAGACGTGGCCGTTGTAGATCGCCAGAATGGGGTGATGGGGGTCCTCTAAGTCATGGATGATGGTCTCACAATTGGAGCCAAACATTTCCGCGATGCCTCTGGCCATTTGGTCTAGCATGTTGAAAGCTTCTTTACGAGTCATGGGATCACCTCTTACAATTTGTAGAAAAAACGAGAACATTAACACAAAATGCCCCTCCAAAAGGAAGGGCATTCTGAGAAACGCAGCTTAGTGCAGGAAGTTGAGGACCAGGGTGAGAACGATGAACACCAGAGCGACCCACTTGGTCCAGCGGGCTAGTTTGGCGTCGCCGGATTTGCCCTTGTTCTTGGACAGGAAGGAGTCGCTGGTGCCGGAGATCATACCCAGGCCGGAGTGCTTACCGGACTGACCCAGCACAAAGACGATGAGCACGACGCCGATGAGCACCTGAATGATAGAGAGAATGGTAACAGCCATAATTGATAGGATCCTTTCCTTTCCCCGGCGCCACCGAGCTGGCTGTGGACCGGGTGATTCTTTCCGCAGGGAAAGAGAAGCAATAAAATTCGGTTACATCGAATCATACCATAAGATGCTACGATTTGCAAGGGGGTTTGCTACAAAAAAGGGGAAAAACCCTGCAAAATCAAGGGCATATCACCACAAAGTGAAAAGCATTTTGGCCACTTCGGCGCGGGTGACGGAGGCGTTGGGGGCGAGCTTTCCGTTGGAACCACCTACGACCTTCAGCTCCACGAGCGTGGCCACATGGTCCTTGGACCAGCTGGGGACGGAAGCGGCGTCCGAGAAAGTGGTGAGGCTGGCCTGGGGGTAGCCCTGGGGCAGGATGCGGCCCAAAATGGTCATGGCCTCGGCGCGGGTGATGGAGGCCTTGGCGTTGGCCCGCAGGCTGCCGTCACCGGCCTTGCTGCCCTGCATGATGCCCTCGGCATAGAGGGCTTTCACGGCGTTCTCATCCCACTTGGGGATGGAGGCGGCGTCGGCATAGGGCAGGGAGACGCCGGCATAGCGGCTCAGGTCCAGGCCCAGCCAGTTGGCCGTCATCAAGGCGAAGTCGCCGCGGGTGATCTTCTGGTCAGGCAGGAAGTTGGTCTTTCCGTTTGCCGTGACTCCGGAGATGATGCCCTTGTCGTTCAGGGGGGTGGTGTAGGTGCTGGCCCAGTGCTTCTGCATATCGGCGAAGCGGGTGGCGGTGGTGCCAGAGATCGTGACGCTCTTCCGGGCCAGGTTGCCGCAGGCGTCGGAGACAGTCAGGCTAACCTGGTGGCTGCTGGTGCCCAGGGCGGGCAGGGTGGCGCTCAAGGTCCCGTTGGCCTTCCAGGTGAAGTCCACGGGCTGGCCGTCCAGGGTCAGGCTGATCTGCTTGGCGGTGAGGGAGCCGGAAATATCATCCAGGGTCGTGGCCGTGACAGCCCGGCCCCGGACCGTGAGGTCCACCGAGGGTGCGGTGCTGTCCCACTGGGCTTCGTTGGAGAAGACCACTTGGTCCAGCCAGGTGGTGCCGTGCTTCGAGGCGGCCACGGAGAAACCGGTCAAGGTCGTGGCGTTCTCCGGCACGGCGGCGGTGACCTGCTTCCAGCCGGAGAAGCTCAGGGTGGTCAGCGACTGGGTGACGGGGGTGCCGTCGGCATAGGCGAAGGCGGCGGAGACGATGGAGCCGGACTGATCGCCGTAGACCCACAGGGAGACGTAGCGGTCCGTCTCAGCCAGCGTGCGGGGGGAGGAGAGGGCCACGGAAGCCCCGTCCTGATAGGCCAGCTTGAGGCTCTGCTTGCCGTATTTGACCTGGGCGGTGTCCAGGGTGACGGTGCCGCCCTTGGCGGTGAAGCCGGAGGTGGTGCCCTCGAAGCCGTCCAGCAGGGTGTAGCGGGTGGGGGCGCTGACGGAGACGGCGATGGTCACGGCGTAGCTGCCGGAAGAGACTTTGATCTTGCCGGTGGCGGTGTTGGGGCCGGCGGTGAATTTGCCGTCCTGGGTGATGCTGCCGATGGCCTCGTCTGCCGTCCAGGTGAAGCATCTGTCGCTGCCGGTGAGGCCAACGGAGCGGTAGGCCGCGGCGGCGGCCAGGTCCACGCTCTGGCCGGGAGCGAGGGTCAGGGTGGAGACGTTTTTCTTGGTGGCTTGGTTGGTGACGTAAATGGCGGTGGGCTGCAAGACGGTGATGTTCGTGCTGCCCTTCACGCCGCCGCTCTCGGCGGTCACGGTGTAGACCCCGGCCTTCTGCGGGGCGGTGAAGGTGCCGTCTGTGGTTACGGAGCCTTCGGCGGCGGACCAGGTGACGGCGCCGGGCAGGCTGCTCATGGGCCACCAGCCGGTGTCCACGGCGGCGGCCACGCATTGGGTGGAAGCGCCGGGCATCAGGGTCAGGCTTTTGGGCGTGACGTAGAGGGAGCCGGCCTTGCCGGTGGCCTTCAGGTTGGAGACCAGGAAGATGGCGTTGGAGACCGAGCGAGGGGTCCCCTCCGAGGGGCTGTTTACGCTGGAGGACGTGCCGTAGTCAGGATAGGTGGAGACCAGGGTGGTCGAGCCGCCGCCGTCCAGCAGGACAGCGTTCTGGCAGCCCAGTTCCTTCAGGCGCTGGGCGACCATCTGGATGGTGGCCCCGATGCTCAGGCCCTTCTGGCGGCCGTCGATGGTGTAGAAGATCACGCTGCCGTCGGGCTTCACGCCCACGGCGGTGCGGGGGGCGGTCTGGCCGTCGGAGATGGAGGTGTTCACCACGCCGTCCTTTAAGATCCAGTACATGGCGCCCACGGCGTCCACCACGTTGTTCCAGCGGGTGTCCTCGCTGGAGATGGACAGGTCGACCGTATCACCCACTTCCAGAGAGCGGATGGTCTCTTGCAGCCATTCCCCGGCCTTGTTCGAGATGGACATGACGAACTTGCCCTGGGGGATGCTGGTGGCCCCTTTGGCCTCAATAACCTCCTCCACGGTGCAGGAGACGGTGGTGCCGATCTTCAGCTCCTGACCCTCGGTGTTGGGGGCCAGGATCACGTCCACGCCTGCCTGGGTGTTTTTGGTGGTGGAGGCGAAGTCGTCGGTGAAGAGGTAGAAGCCGTTGGCGGTGCGGATCTTGTTGATGTCCGCGATCTTCAGGTTGTTGCCCTTGAAGGACGCCATCAGGGAGAGGTTGGGCGTGCCGATGACGGCGGAGCCGTCAGCGTTGAAGCCCAGGGCATTTAAGTAGGAGGCGGAGGAGCGCAGCACGCCGTCCGTCACCACGAGGCCCAGGGGGTCGCCGGTGGCCATGACGAAGTAATCGCCGTTGATGCCGCTGAGGACCCGCTCCCCGCCCCGCTCCAGGCCCTTGGCCATGGAGTAGACCGTCTGCTTGTCCACCACGTTGGAGCCGTAGCTCACCACGGGGGAGACGCTGGAGGAGGGGGTGTAGGTCACATAGTTTTCCGTCCGCAGGTCGGACTTAGAGGCCGACCACATGACCTCGCGGGTCAGGGTGGTTCGGTCGCAGATGTCTAAGGTGTAGGAATAGATGCGGCTGCCCAGGGCTTCCGAAGCCAGGGCCGAGGAGCACAGGGTCGCGGCCCCCAGGATCAGGGCGGCAGCGCGGCGCAGAAACGATTTCATAGGGGGTTCTCCTTTGTCGGGATGCGGGAACGCATCGAAGTTGGTTGGGTCGGGGTCAGTATAACATAATTTCCCAGGGGAGTAAAGGGAACGGCGGCGAAGCAAAACAGCCCCGCCCCTGTCGTTCTATTCTAAGAACGCAGGAGCGGGGCAAAATGGGACACAGAAATTCAAAAAAGATGCACAAAAATCAAAGACCAGATTTGGATACCTTGTCGAAACAGCTCAGTAATAGCCGGTGTAGTTATCGACGTAATAGTTCATGCTCACCAGCTCCGTGACCTTGGTGCCGTCCTTCAGGGTAGCGGTGCAGTGGAGCTTGAGGGTGATGACGGGGTAGGTGCCCTGGTGGGCGGTGACGGTTTCGGTGGCAGCGTCCTTGTCGGCGGCCTCATCGTAGCTGAGGTAGACCAGGGCGAAGGCGTCGGGCAGGGTGACGGTCACGTCCTCCCGGCGGCTGATCTTGCGGCACTGCTCCTTGACCTTGGCGGGGGTGCTGTACTGCTCGATTTTGCAGGCGACGCCGTTGGCGGTGGCGGAGGTCACCTCAAAGTTGGTGTAGGTCTCTTTGCTGTCCTTGGTGGCGGCGAAGGAGAAGACCAGCTTGTCCTTCTGGACGGTGACGCAGTCTTCCTTCCAGACGCAGCGGCTGTTGTTGTCCCGGATGCCCTGGGTGGCCAGGGTGTCGGCCAGGGTCTTGTCGCTGCCCTTTTCCTTGGCGCTCAGAGCCTGGGCGGAGACCCAGGCGACATCGCCCCGGAGGAAGGTCGTGGTGGCGGCGGAATAGATCTGGTTCGTGATGCCCAGCTTATCGGTGAGGGTCCAGGCGGAATCCCAGGCGAAGTCAGAGGCGGAATCGTAGCCCAAGGCCCGGAGGACCAGGGTCAGGTATTCCGTGGCGGAGAGGGTCTTGTCGGCGGAGAAGGTCGTCTCGCCGGTGCCGTTGGTCAGGCCCTTTTCATAGGCATAGCCGACATAGGGCTGGGCCCATTCGGGGACATCGGTGAAGGGGGTGGTCCACGTGCCCTCCAGAGCGGCCTTCTCCTGGCCCAGCAGACGCACCAGCATGGTCACGCCTTGGGCGCGGGTGGGGGCGTCGGAGAGGGAGAAGACGGGGAAGCCCTCTTTGTCGGTGTCGGTGCCTTGGAAGAGGCCCATGTGATAGAGGGTCCAGGCGGCGTTTTCCTGGTCGGCGTCGGTGGGGGCAGCCGCCAGAGCGGGGAGGGACAGGCTCAGGCACAGGATCAGAGCCAGGAAAAGGGACAGTGCTTTTTTCATGGGGGTTCTCCTTGTTGTTGTGCGCAGGTTAGAACACACTTAAGTGTTCCAAGAGGATCTTGATGCCCAGGAGGATGAGGATACCGCCCCCCAGGGCTTTGGCATGGGCCTGCAATTTCTGGCCGCATAGGCTGCCCAGGGCCACGCCCAGGGCAGAGAGAACGAAGGTGGTCAAAGCGATCAAGCCCGCCGAGGGCAGAATGGCCACGTCCAGAAAGGCGAACGTGATGCCAACGGCCAGGGCGTCGATGCTGGTGGCGACGGCCAGGGGGAGCATGGCCCGCAGGTCCAGGGCGGCGCTGCTGTCTTCCGGCTCGTCGGCGCGGGCCGTGCAGAGCATATTGCCCCCCAGCCAGCCCAGCAGAAGAAAGGCGACCCAGTGGTCAATGGCCGCGATCGACCGGGCAAACCCGGCCCCCAAGGCCCAGCCCGCCAAGGGCATAAGCCCCTGAAAGCCCCCGAACCAAAGGCCCACCCACAGGGCGCGGCCCAGGTTTAGCTTTCCCAGGGCCAGCCCCTTGCACAGGGCCACGGCCAGGGCATCCATCGACAGGCCCACCGCCAAAAGAAACAGTTCCGCAGTTCCCATACGCATCCCAGCCTTTCTGCCAGTCTTTCTGGGAGCAGTCTATGCAAGACCGGCAGGGGGAAGACCTGGCTTCCTCCTGCCGGATAGAGACGGGGTGCTTACTTGTTCAGCGTCTCCCAGGCGTTGGCCAGGAAGCTCTCGTCGTAGGTCTGGTCTGCGGGCAGGTCCTTGGTGATGCCGCCGGCCAGCTTGGTCAGGGTGATGGCGGCCTCGTAGCCGGACTCGGTGTGGTAGCCGTCGGTGGTGTAGACGTGGTGCTCCTTGTCGTAGGAGGCGTCATACTGCAGCTCTTCCTCGGCGCCGTCGAACAGGGGCAGCAGGTTCTGGGCGATCTCCTCGGCGGAGGCGGTCTGCATCCACTGGATGGCCTTGGTCATGGCGTTCACGGCCTTCTGGACCAGTTCAGGGTTCTGGGCGATGAGGTCGTCAGAGGTCATGACGGTGAAGAGCTCATAGCTCTCGGAGCCGATGATCTTCTTGATGGTGGGACCGTCGGTACCGTCGATGATGACCACGCCGCCGGCGTCGGTCAGCTTCTTGGCAGACCAGGGGTTGGTGGACACGGCCCCCTGGAGCTCACCGGCCTGGATGGCGGCGGCATAGCCGGCGCTGGCCATCTGGGTGATGGTCACGTCCTCGTCGGAGAAGCCGGCGTCGGCCATGCAGGCTCTGGCGAAGGTGTAGGGGCCGCTGTTGACGCTCAGACCGCCGGCGACCACGCCGCCCTTCAGGGACTCCAGCGTGCTGTACTGGCTGGTGGCACCGATGAGCTGATAGGGATACTTCTGGGTGGTGGAGAGCAGGATCTTCATGCCCTGGCCCCCCTCATTGACCATCAGGCTGGTCTCCACGCCCTTCAGGCAGAACTGGGCGTCGCCGGACAGGACGGGGGCAGTGGCATCGCCGCCCTTGATGGTTTGGAACTCCGCGTCCAGGCCTTCCTCCTTGAAATAACCCAGGGTCTGGGCCAGGTAGGCGGGGGCCCAGTGGTAGCCACGGACATCCTCCGTGAAGACGATCTTTTCCAGGTCGCCGGTGTTGGTGTCGGTGTTCTGGCCGTCGGTCTCGGCGGCAGACTGGCTGTCGCCGTTGGCGTCGCCGGTGTCGGTCTGGCCGCAGCCGGCCAGTAAGCCAAGAGACAGGACCATCGCGCAGGTCAGCAGCAGAGCAAGTAGCTTCTTCATGGGAATACTCCTTTTCTAAAAATAAATGTTTATCATAATCCGTAAAAACGGACGATGATACAGGATGTAGGGGCGAGGGGTTCAGCCTCGCCAGCGCAGCAGCCGCCACTCCAGCAGGTGGACGACGGCGTCCAGGGCAATGATGAGCACCACCAACACCAGCACGCAGCAGAGCACGCGGGTGGAGTTGAACACGTCCCCCGCCGCCGAGAGCAGCCAGCCCATACCTTTGGTGGAGCCGAGATATTCGCCCACGATGGCCCCGGAGAGGGACAGGCCCAGGCCGGTCCGCAGGCTGGTGAGCAGCCAGGGCAGGCAGGCGGGCCAGATCACTTTGGCGAGGAGCTGCCCTTGGCTGGCCCCCAGCAGGCGCACGCCGGACAGCAGGGCGGGGTCCACCCCCCGCACACCGGTGTAGAGGTTGAAGACGAAGATAAAAAAGACCATCAGGGCCGACATGATGACTTTGGAGCGCAGGCCCAGGCCGAACCAGATGATGAACACCGGCCCCAAGGCCAGCTTAGGCAGACCGTTGAGCCCGGTGAGCAGGGGGGTGAGGGCGCGGCTGACTCTGGGCGCCAGCCCCAGGCCCAGCCCGGCCAGGGTGCCGAACAGCCCGCCGAAGAGCAGGCCCAGCCCGGCCTCCTGCAAGGTCACGGAGAGGTGCTTGGCCAGCAGACCGCTGGAAACCAGCTCCAAAAACTCCGCCCAGAGCGCACTGGGGCGGCTGAAAAAGTAATCGTTTACGTGCCCGGCGGCTGCGGCCCACTCCCACAGGCACAGGGCCAGCAGCAGGCAGAGGACCGTCCAAACACCGGGGCTGAGACGGGATTTTTTCGGGGTCATAGGGCTTCCTCCTGACGCAGCTGGGTCTCCAGATCCCGCCACAGGGTCTTTTCCAGCGCCACGAAGCGGGGGGAGAACTTCACGTCCATCACCCGCCGGGGGCGGGGCAGGTCGATGGGATACTCCCGGACCACCCGTCCGGGCCGGGCGCTCATCAGGACCACCCGGTCGGCCAACGTGATGGCCTCGGTCAGGTCGTGGGTGACGTAGAGGATGGTGCAGCCGGTGGTCTCCCAGACGGATAAAATGTCATCCTGGAGCTTTTGTCGGGTCAGGGCGTCCAGGGGGGCAAAGGGCTCGTCCATCATCAGAATATCCGGGTCGATGGCCAGGACGCGGGCGATGGCAGCCCGCTTTTTCATGCCGCCGGAGAGTTCTCTGGGGTAGCTGTGCTCAAAGCCGGCCAGGCCCATCCGCGCCATGAGGGACCGGGCCGCCTCCTGCCGCTGGGCCTTGGGGACGCCCCGCAGCTCCATGGCCAGGGCCACGTTGTCCAAGACCGTCCGCCAGGGGAGAAGGGTGTCTGCCTGGGAGATGTAGCCCATGGAGGGCAGCACGCCCTTCACCGGCTGGCCCGCCAGCCGGACCTCCCCTGCGCAGGGGGTGACCTGGCCGGCCAACACGTTCAGCGCGGTGGTCTTGCCGCAGCCGGATGGCCCCACCAGGGCCACCAGCTCCCCCTTTTCCACGGAGAGACTGAACTGGTCCAGGGCCACGAGGTCCGGGCGTTTTTTGGAGAGAGAAAAGCGAACGGAGACATTGGTCAGCTCCAACAAAGCCATGGGAGGACCTCCTTTCCGGGGCGGCAAGGTAAAGTACAACCATTATATGGAATCCGCAGGTCATTGTCAACCAACTAAGTTGCTTGCTTGGGTCAAATTTTCCAGTTGTTTCCTTATATAATATAAGGTATAAATTTCCAGTGATTTTCTGGAAATCAAGGGGGTGGGATCAAAGGAGCGGCGTGTCGTGTTCCTGTTTCCAGAGCTCCACCTGCTCCTGGGTCATGCGGAGGAAGGCGTTGGCCAGGGGGGAGCGCTCCGTCTCACGGGGGCAGAGCAGGCCGATCTCCCGGACATAGCCCTCTTTCAGCGGGAGTAGCTGGACCTGACGCCCGGGCAGACAGTCCCGCAGGGCCAGGCCCGGCAGCACAGCGATCCCCAGGCCCCGCTCCACCAGGGCCACGGCCATTTGGTTTTCCTGGGGCTGGAAGGCCAGATGGTCCGCCTTGGCAAAGGCTTCGTAGACCGGATGGGCTACGCTGTCCTGCTCGGCGCACTCGTTGGTGGGGATGAGAGATTGGTGCTCGGCCAGATCCAGCACGGCGGTCTTGCCCCGGAGGGCCAGGGGACTGTGCTTGCTGACCACCAGGTAGTAGGGGTCTTTGTATAGGGGGATCAGCTCCATGCCGGGGGGACATTTGGTGCCGTGGAAGCAGCAGTCTAAGCGGTGCTCCCGCAGGGCCAGCTCGCCCGTCAGGGGATTTTTTTCCGTTTCTAATTTCACAACGACTTTCGGGTAGGTCTTGGAGAAGACCTCCAGGATCTCCGGCATCCACTGGGCCGAGACCCCGGCGAAAATGCCCACCCGCAAAAGCTCCCATTGGCTCACGCGAGCGGCCTCTTGCAGCTCGTCCTCCATGGCTTCGATCTTCCGCATGAGCTTGAGCAGGTCGCTGCCGGTTTCCGTGAGGGTGACCCCGCGCTGGTCCCGGTAAAAGAGCTTGACCCCCAAGTCGTTTTCGATGTTGTTGATGATGTAACCAAGGCTTGGCTGGGTGTAGCCCAGCACATGGGCAGCCCGGGTCATGCTGCCGCACTCGGCAGTTTTGATGACAGGCGCGTATTTTCCCATTCTCGCAGCCCCTCCTTTTCCTCCGTTCCACGTGTTTCCCCTGGATCAGTCAGGTGCCTGGACGTGTCTATCTCCTGCGCTCCGGCAGGGTCTAAGAGCTATCTTACCCCTTTCTCTGGCAGATTGCAAGAATATTCTGATAACAGTATAAAAGCTCTTTGTCTTTGGAACGGGCAGACAGGTGAAAAAATGGGCAGCGGAAGCAATGCATAAAATCTTTCATTTTGCAGGAAGTAGTTTCATGCAAAATTTTTTCTTGCACATCATTAAAGTTCTCAAGTTTACAGCTATCTGTGTATTTCGTATAATAATTTTCGGTTTCGCTCGACGGATTTTTAGCTTTTTTATTCGTTGGGTGGCTGGGGCAGAAGGGAGGAGAGATGCCCCGGTTTGTGAAAAATGATTCGTTTCCTGCACGAATCACGTTTGTCCCGGCTCCAATCGGGAGCGGGCATCAGAAGAAAAGAGGTAACGTAAATGAGTAATACCCCCGAAAAGAAGGGTGTCAGCGCCGTTGACTTTTTCTGCATCGGCTTTGGCGCTATCGTCGGCGTGGGCTGGGCCGTGGCCATCAATGGTTGGATGACCAGCTGCGGCGGCCCCATTCCCGCTGCTATCGGCTACATCGTGGCTCTGGTCATGATGGTGCCCATTGCCCTGTGCTACTGCGAGCTGGTCCCCATGCTCCCCGTGGCCGGCGGCGGCATGGCCTTTGCTTACAAGGCATTCAATGAGACAGTGTCTTTCATCTCCGGCTGGGCGGCGTTTGGCGCATTCGTGTCCATCATCCCCTGGGAAGCCATTCAGATCACCGACGTTCTGGGTTATCTGATCCCCGGCATCAAGACCGGTCCCATCCTGTACAAGGTGGCTGGTGAGCCCATCTATCTCATCACCATCATCATCGGCACGGTCGCCTCCCTGCTGCTGTTCGCCCTGAACATGCGTGGCCTGGCTGCCGCTGCTTCCGTTCAGAAGATCCTGTGCTTCATCCTGGTTGGTGCAGCTGTCATCGGTGCCATCGCCTCCCTGATCGGCGGCAACGCAGACAACTGGAAGCCCATCTATGACGTCACCGACCCCACCATCTACGGCAACCCCGCCGACGGTCTGAAGCAGGTCTCTCACAACAGCATGTTCGGCGGCATTCTGGCCATCCTGGCCTCCGCCCCCTTCTTCCTGGCTGGCTTCGAGACCATCCCCCAGGGCATCGAGGATGCCGGCGGCGATGTGGCCAGCGTGGGTAAGACCGTGGTGCTGTCCGTCGTCCTGGCCTGCGTGTTCTATGCCATCCTGCTGTTCTGCTTCGGCTACGCTTGGAAGTGGCAGGAGTTTGCACACATGTCCAACCCCTCCGCTGCTACCATGTTCAAGTCCCTGTATCCTGGGGCTGTGGGCGGTGTGCTGTACTGGCTCATCACCCTGGGCGCCATCGCCGGCCTGTTCACCACTTGGAACGGCTTCTTCATGGCTTCCGCCAGCCTGCTCATGGCCATGGGCCGCGGCAACCTGGTGCCCGGCGTCTTTGCCAAGCAGAATAAGAACGGCATCCCCGTTCCCGGCCTGCTGGTCTGCCTGCTGCTGTCCCTGATCGGCCCCTTCCTGGGCGCCGGCCTGATCGGCTCCATCACCTCCTTCTCGGCGGCGGCCTTCGTGCTGTCCTGGTGCATCACCTCCTTCTCGCTGATCCGTCTGCGGAAGATCGCACCCGATATGGAGCGTCCCTATAAGATCCCCGGCGGCGTGGCGATGGGTGGCTTCTCTGCCCTGATCACCACCGTGGTCTTCATCCTGCTCTTCGTGCCCAACAACCCCGTGTACATGGGCAAGACCGCAAGCATCATGTTTGTGGGCTGGATGGTCATCGGCTTTATCCTGTATGCCATCTCCGGCGTGCAGAGAAAGGCCATCTCCAAGGCCGATCGCGAAGCTGCGATGTTTGGTCACGCAACACACGAGGACTAATTCTATCCTCGCTCTCCTCAATATTTTATCTGGCGCGGTCCGGTTTGTTCGGACCGCGCCGGTTTTATGGGGGAAACCGGGCAAAGTGTGTCGATTGTGCTTGCTTTTTGTTTCTCCGTCTTGTAGAATGAAAGCCGCAGCTATTTTCCGGTGAAAGCGTTTCTCACTGCTTTCCTAGGGAAATCACGCTGTAAAACAGAGAAAAGAGAGTGATTTGTTTTGAACGAGATCCTGACGCGGATCGATGGCGTCGTGACCGCCATCAGCGGGGTATTGTACATGCCCTGGGTCCCCCTGTTCCTTATTGTGGCGGGCCTGTTTTTTACCTTCCGTACCAAGCTCATTCAGATCCGTCTGCTGCCCGAATCCCTGCGGGTGGTGATGGAAAAGCCCAAGAACTCCGAGGGTATTTCCTCCTTCGGGGCTTTGATGGTCTCCACGGCCTCGCGCGTGGGCACCGGCAACATCGTCGGCGTGTCCACGGCCATCTGCCTGGGCGGCTACGGTGCGGTGTTCTGGATGTGGATCACCGCCATCCTGGGCGGTGCCTCCGCTTTCATCGAGTCCACCCTGGCCCAGGTCTATAAGCGCAAGGACAAGAAGGGCCACAGCTACGGCGGCCCCTCCTACTACATGGAGTCTGCCCTGGGGCAGCGCTGGCTGGGCGTGATCTTCGCCGTCATCATCATCCTGACCTATGCAGTGGGCTACAACATGCTGGCCTCCTACAATCTCCAGTCTGCCTTTGCCGGGTTCTCCTTCTACGGTGACCACACGGCGTTTGTCATCGGGTTGATCCTGGCCATCCTGTTTGCCATCTGCGTGCTGGGCGGGGCGCACCGCCTGACCAAGGTCACCGGTGCTCTGGTCCCCATCATGGGTGTGTTCTATGTCATCATTGCCATTGTGGTTGTGGTGATGCACGCCAACCTCATCCCCGGCGTGTTTAAGAACATCTTTGTCAGTGCCTTTGACTTCCCCGCGATCTTCGGCGGCTTCACCGGCTCCTGCATGATGCAGGGCATCAAGCGCGGCCTGTACTCTAACGAGGCCGGTATGGGCTCTGCCCCCAACGCCGCTGCCACCGCCGACGTGTCCCACCCCGCCAAGCAGGGCCTGGTCCAGATGCTGTCCGTGTTCATCGACACCCTGCTCATCTGTACTGCCACCGCCCTCATGTGCCTGTGCTCCGGCGTGATCCCCACCGAGGAGGCAGCAGGTGCGCCTTATGTTCAGGCGGCGCTGCAAAGCTCTCTGGGCAATTTCGGCCCGATCTTCATCGCTGTGTCCATGGCCCTGTTCGCCTTTACCACTCTGATCGGCAACTATTACTACTGCGAGGGCTGCCTGCGTTTCATCTTTAAGCGCACCCCCAGCCACGCCTTTATGACCGGCTTCCGTCTGATCGCCGCCGTCATCGTCCTGCTCGGCGCGATGCTGAGCATGAGCCTGGCCTGGGACACCGCTGACCTCTTCCAGGCCCTCATGGTCATCATCAACATCCCGGTCATTCTGATCCTGGGCAACACCGCCGTGAAGACCCTGAAGGACTACATGGCCCAACGGAAAGAGGGGAAGGACCCCCACTTCAAGGCCGCCAACATTGGCCTGAAGCAGGAGACGGATTACTGGAACTGATGCCGGAAGAAACCGTTTCTGCCGGACCTTTCTGAACTTTAGTTCTTTTCGGCAAACTTTTGTTTTCAGCTAGGTAAAGTTTCCCTCTTTGAGTGCTTGCCTTTTGTCCGATTTCCATGTATAATGATATCAAAACCGACAAAGCTGTGAGGAATGTCGTATGTATCAAGTCATTATCGTGGAAGACGACCCTATGGTCGCTGAGATCGACAAGCAATATGTAGAGCACAACAACAAAATGACCATCGCCGGGGTCTTTCAGAATGGTCAGGATGCGTTGGAGTTTGCCCGGAACAACCCCGTGGACCTCATCATGCTGGATTACTACATGCCTGTGATGGACGGCCGCACGTTTCTTGTGAAGCTGCGGGCCGAGGGGATCCTGGCCGATGTCATCATGGTCACGGCGGCCAGCGAGGCCCGTCACGTCAGTGAGCTGTATTCCTATGGCGTGTCGGACTACCTCATCAAGCCCTTTGACTACAACCGGTTCCAGTCCGCCCTGCAAAAGTTTGTGGCCCGCCGGGAAGCCTTTGCCGGGGACAAAGCCTTTAACCAGGAGGAGCTGGATAAGGTCATCTCCCCGGAGGGCCAGCGCAGCGGCCAGCTGGTGGACAAGGGCATCCATCCCGTTACCCTGGAGATCATCTGCTCCTTCCTGCGGGAACACAAGAGCGAGAAGCTCTCCATCGAGGACATTGCCAAAAACGTCTCCCTCTCCCGCGTGACCCTGCGGCGGTACATGAACTATCTCATCGACAAAAACAGCGTCATCGGCGGCGTGGACTACTCCACCGGTGGCCGCCCGTCCGCCGTGTATACTTACATCGGCAAATAATTACAGAGAACGAAAGAAACTCCCGTGGCCTCATACCATCGGGAGTTTCTTCTACATTTTTCGGATCAGAAAGGAGCACGCCCATGGAACCCCTCTACACCCGTTACATCCAGGAGACCTTCGGCCCCGACGGCCAGGTGACGGACTGGCACTACCAATACGAAGACAACTTTAATTACGCCTATGACATCATCGACACCATGGCCGCCGCCGAGCCATGGCGCATGGCCATGCTCTGGCGCAACGACCGCGGCGCAGAGCTCAAGCTGACCCTGGAAGACCTGTCCGTGATGAGCAATCGCATGGCGAACCTCTTCCGCAGCCACGGCCTCAAGCGGGGCGACGTGATCCTCACGGCCCTGCGCTCCCACTGGAGCTGGTGGATCGTGGCCCTGGCCGCCCACAAGCTGGGCCTGATCCTGGCACCCTGCTCCTATCTGCTGTCGGAACAGGACTTCCTCTACCGCATGACCAAGGCCAAGGCCAAGTGCGTGGTCACCTGCCGAGAGAACGGGGCCGATCGGCGCGTCCTGGCTGCGGCGGAACAGGCCGGGGTGTCCGTCCGCTTTGCCCTGGGGGGCGGCAGCGGGTATCTGGACCTGCTGGGCAACATGGACAAGCAGCCGAGGGTCCTCGGACGCATCCCCACCTCCGCCAAAGACCCGATCCTGCTGTATTTCACCTCCGGCACCACCGGCCAGCCCAAGGGCGTCCTGCACGACGGTGCCTACACCCTGAGCAACTACTGGGGGGCCAAGTATATGCAGGATATCCACCCAGGCTCCCTCCACTTTGCCACCGGCGACACCGGCTGGGAGGTGGTCTGCGGCACCAAGTTCTACGGCCAGTGGATGCTGGGCGGGGCGCTGCTGGTGTATGACTACGACCGCTTCCCCCCGGAAAAAGTCCTGGAGACGCTGCAAGAGACGAAAGTCACCGGCATGATGGCCCAGCCGACCGTCTACCGGATGCTGACCAAAGTGGGCATGGACAAGTATGACCTGTCTTCCATCACCAACTATGCAGTCGGCGGCGAGAAGCTCTTGCCGGACCTGGCGAAGGTGGTGCAGGAGCAGACGGGACAGCCCCTCTACGAGGGCTATGCCCAGTCGGAGACCAATCTCATCGCTGCCGCCTCGAAAGCGTTTGGCCGCCGGGAGGGGTCCATGGGGAAAATTTTGCCCAAGTACCACGTCGAAATTTTGAAGGAAGACGGCAGCTTTGCCGCGCCCGGAGAAGTGGGGGAGATCGTGATCGTCGCCGACGGCGGCCAGCGCCCCAATGGCATGATGACCGGCTATCTGAACGACGAGGAGGCCACCCGCCGCCTGTGGGACGGGGATATTTTCCACACCTGCGACCTGGGGAGCCGGGATGCCGACGGCTTCCTCTTTTACCAGGGCCGGAACGACTCGATCATCAAGACCAAGGGGTACCGGGTCAGCCCCGTGGAGATCGAAGACGCCCTGTCCCTCCACCCTGCTGTGGCGGAATGTCTGGCCGTGGGAGAGCCGGACCCGGATCTGGGGCAGAAGGTGAAGGTCTACGTCCACCTGAACCAGGGCTATGCCCCCGGCGATGCCTTGCGGGACGAGCTGATGGCCTTCCACAACGACGCCTGCACGGGCTTTAAGAAGATCCGGGAGATGGAATTTGTGGGGCCGCTGCGCCGGAATCCCAACGGAAAAGTCATTCGGGGACAGTTTGCGAAGACCCCAACAAAAATTTAATACCAGCATAGGGCTTCTCAATTTTACAAATCCCCTGGGGGTGGAGTATACTGCATGGGTCAGGCCAAGAGGCCCGGCCCATGCGGGCTTTCCTCCGCGTTACCTCTCCGGGAAAGCGCCGCTTTTCTGTCCGTCCGTCTTCTTCCAGGCAGAGCCGCAGGACCCTCCAGGACGGGAGGGTAGGCATTGGTGGGCCGCGTCTTTTTTCTTGCCCTGAGTACTCATACAGGGAGCAGCTGTCATAGGGGACGGCTGCTTCTTTTTGCGTTTTGACTTCCAAATCTTTCTAAATTGAAAATTTTGTAAAACAAGATAAAATTGTTGCTCATATCCCTTGACAGGTTCTCTTGCTCCTGGTAATCTAGTCTTGGATATTACATAACAAGGAGGCAAAAATCATGTCTTTTGCCGTTGTCACCGATTCTCTGGCCGGCCTGCCCCTGGAGGAAGTGGCCAGCCGGGGGCTGGTGGTCATTCCATTGTCTTACTATATGAACGGAGAGGAACACACCTGTCAGGCCCCCGAAGAGTACGACAGCGCGGCGTTCTTCCGGGCGATGAAGCAGCGGGTGGAGGTCAAGACCTCCATGATCCCGCCCCAGCGGTTTGCGGAATACTGGGAGCCGCTGCTGCAATCTGACCTGGACATTCTCTTCCTGAGTGCCTCGTCCGGCATCTCGTCGAGCTACCAGTCGGCCACCATCGCCGCCCAGCAGCTGGAGGAGAGCTACCCGGAGCGGAAGATCCGCGTGGTCGATACGCTCTCTTCCACGTTAGGGGAGGGCCTCTTGGTCCTGCGGGCCTTTGCGCTGCGGGAGAAGGGCATGAGCCTGGACGAGACGGCCGACACCATCCTTTCCCTGCGCCCCTACATCGCCCACTACTTTACCGTAGATGACCTGCTCTACATCAGCCGCGGCGGGCGCGTCTCCGGGGCCAAGGCCCTGCTGGGCACTGTGCTGGGCATCAAGCCCCTGCTGAAGGGCGACGAGCACGGCCATATCGTGATGAACGGCAAGGTCCGTGGCCGGGCGGCCTCTATCAAGGCCCTGGCAGAGAAGTTTGACAAGATCGCCCGCTATCCGGGGGATCAGACCGTCTTCATCGCCCACGGCGACTGCCGGCAGGACGCGGAGACGCTGGCGAAGCTGATCCAGGAGAAGAACCCGCCGAAAAAGATCATCATCACCCCCTTCGACCCCACCAACGGCGCCCACGCCGGACCGGGTTCGCTGGCGATCTTTTTTGAAGGCGACGAGCACGCCCGCCAGCACTAAAGAAACCATAAAAAACTGCCGTCCCCAGCGATGGGAGACGGCAGTTTTTGCGTGGTTGATCGTTTCCTGTTACAGCAGCCCCAGGCGGCCCAGGACGGCGGCCAGCTCGTCGCGCTTGACGGGGCGCTCCGGGCCTTCGCCGTTCATGACGCCAGTCTGGGCCGCTTTGGCCCAGTGGCCTTCTTTTTCGCTCCAATCCGGTTCGGATTGGTTTGCGGCGTGGCGCAGGGCCTTTTCCAACAACGTGTAGGCCTGGGCGTCGGTCAGTTCTTTGAAGAGCTTGTCAAAGTCCATGTCTTCTTCCTCCTCCTTTGGCTTGGGGGTGGGCGCTGGCTTGGCGGCCGGGCGCTGCACCACGAAATAATACTTCACTTGGCGCTTGAATACACTGTAATCGCCCTGGGTGCGGACGGCGCGGGTGCTGGCCGGGTCGTTGATCGACACGACGTTGCCGCTGATGTTCCAGACCAACACAAAATGGCCGGAAGACGTCCAAAGCCCGCGCCCCATGCAGGCGATCACGAGATCGCCCCGGTCCACGGCGGCCTTGGCCTGGGCGTGGTAGGGGCTGTCGGGCTTGCCGTACAGGGTCACGCCGTTGAGCATCTTGCAGGTCAGGCCGAAGCGCTTGGCCGCCGGGGCGAAATAGCCGTAATAGGTTCCCTGGTGCGGGGCCTTATAGCCGTGGGCCAAGGCCCAGGCACATTCGCTTTTGGGTGTGATCTTGGGGTCGACCCAGGTCGCCAGGACCATGGCCAGGGCCGTTGGTCCGCAGCCGGAGACGGCGATGTTGGTCTTTTCGCCCCGGGCCGAGTAGTCCAGGGACCCCCAGCGGGGGTCCGTCTGGAGATAGCTGACGGGTCGGGGGTTCATGGCTGGTCCTCCTCGTTGTTATTTTTCTGGTCTTGGGTTCTCTTGGTGAAGAAATAGGTGATAATGGCTCCGTAGGCGGTGCAGAATAAGCTCTGGGCCTCCGGGTTGGGATCAACGGGGGCGAAAAGCAGGGCGATCATCGCCCCGGTCATGGCCAAGGTCACGAGGCTCTTGACGTCGATCAGCTGTAAGAGCTGTTTCATGTGGGTTCTCTCCTCTCTCTGTTTTTCGGGCGGCTCACTGGTCGTGGGCCCGCAGGTTCAAGCTTTTTTCGATCTTGTCGATGGCCTCCCGCACCGGGCCGTTGCAGCCCTGCTCGGCCATGCCTTTGAGGCAGGCCAGCACGCCGTAAGTCAGCAGCGTGTTCTCCTTGCGGATGGCCTTCAGTTCTTCGTCCTGCTCCTTTTGGCGCAGGGTCCAGCGGTACACTCGGTTGTAGGTGGTCAGCAGCAACAGCAGCGCCGAGAGCACCCCGCCGGCGGTGATGATGCTTTGCCAGGTCAGCTCCATGGTGGTTTCCCTCCTTTCTCCCTTTATCCGTTGGGAATGGGACAGGGGGGAAGTTGCACGTGTTCGTGCAACTCCAAATGGGTTTCTCCCCATTGCACAAACCGACCGCGCCGAACGCAAACATCTCTTGCTAATTTGGGGTGGATATGATATGCTAAAAAAACGACCAAAGCGCATGACATCTGCTGCGGGAATGCCGCGCGGAAGGGGAGAGCACCGTGAAAACAGCCATCGTTACCGACACCAACAGCGGCATCACCGCCCAAATGGCACGGGAAATGGGGATCTACCTCATCCCGATGCCCTTTTTTATCGACGGATCGACGTATTACGAGGGGGAGACCTGCACCCCTGACTTCTTCTTCCGACACCTCAAGGCCAAGGCCGAGGTGAGTACCTCCCAGCCCTCGCCGGAGGTCATCACGTCCCTGTGGGCCAGCCTCCTGGAGACCCACGACGCGGTCCTGCATTTTCCTATGACGGCCGGGCTCAGCGGCTCCTGTGAGACCGCCAAGGCGCTGGCACAGGAATTTGACGGCCGGGTGTTGGTGGTGGATGACCACCGCATCTCTGTCACCCTGGCCCAGTCCATCCGCAACGCCCTGACCCTGCTGGCCCAGGGCAAGACGGCCCAGGAGGTTCGGGGCATCTTAGAGGCGGAAAAAGATGCCTCCAGCATCTACATTGCAGTGAACACCTTGGAATACCTCAAAAAAAGCGGCCGCGTGACAGCAGCCGGAGCGGCCATGGCCGCCGTGCTGCACATCAAGCCCGTGCTGCAGATCCAGGGCGGCAAATTGGACGCCTATAAAAAAGTCCGAGGGATGTTCCAGGCGAAAAAGACCCTCTTAGACGCCCTCCGCCACGACCTGGCCACCCGCTTTGCGGGCATGAAAATGGCCGTCTTCTCCGGCTACTCCGGCGCGGACCCCGACCTGGGGAAGGCCTGGCAGCGGGAGGTCCAGGCGGCCTTCCCTGACCAGCTGGTGGAGCTGATCTCCCTGCCTTTGAGCATCTGCTGCCACATCGGCGACGGGGCCTTGGGCGTGGCTTGTGCGAAAGTTTGGTGATCGTCTTTCTTCGTCCCGGCGAGGCTTCGCCGGGACGTTTTTTTGTTCGAGGCAGGGAAAGCGACGGCTTTCCCTATCCTTAGACTATGCAGAGATAGGATAAACGTGCATTATTATGGTAGTACGTTTTAATTTATACAACGTTTTAAAAGCCTTCCCCGAGGGGGAAGGTGGACGCGCAGCGGACGGATGAGGGCTACCTGCTGCTACTGAGCCGTAGTGTACTAAGGCAGAACGTGGAGAAGCAAGTCCTTGCACTTCTGCCTCTTTACGGATAAGCCTTCTCTCTGCAACGTGGCCCTCATCCGACCCAGGCTTACGCCTGGCCCACCTTCCCCCTCGGGGAAGGCTTTGGGCGTGCCTACCATTTTAATAAAGTCTTAAGATTTTCCCCATTCTTTTTTCAGGAATTGCTGTTATAATAGGCACTGTAAAAAGAAACCCGTTCCGGGTTCGGGTTTTTCGGGAGATCCTGAAGGATACGTTCATTCACCCCAACAAGGAGGAATACACCATGAAAAAGCGCAATCGTATCACCGTATGTCTGGTGGCTGGTGTGCTGATCCTGGCGGTGTCTGCCGGGGCTGCTTTTGGCAGCGTCAACGGTTACAGCACCTACAAGGAAGCCGTCAAGGCCCTGGCCCTCAAGACCGATAACGTCACCATGCAGGGCAGCATGAAGGCCACCCTGGACGGCAAAGAGTTTGTCAGCATGACCGGAGAAATGGCCATCGACGGCAAGAACAAGTCCAGCCATGTCATCAGCAGCGAATTCGGCGGCCAGAAGAACGAGTCCTATGACACCACCATCGGCAACACCGATACCTGGTTCAACGCCGACAGCAAGTACTACCGCGAGTACACCTATGACAACGACCAGACGGCAGAGGACCGCAACAACCTGCTGGGCGTTTCCGCCGATGATGAGATGTCCAAGCGGATGGTCAACTTCATGGAGATCGCCGCCGACACCGTCATGGGCGACCTGAAGAACAACTTCGTCCAGCTGGGCAAGGACGGCGACAAGACCCAGTACCAGATCGAGATCAGCAAGGACCAGGTGCCTTCTCTCGTGAACGCCGGTCTGTCCCTCTTCGCCTACTCCGTGGCTGCTGACGAGGGCAGCGACTGGGGCGTTTACTATGAGGACTACTCCGCCAGTGAGCTCAATGCCTATGAGAAGCTCAGCGGCAACAAGCTCTCTGAGGAGTTCCGTAACGGCTACCTCCAGAGGGATGACACCGCCGACAGCGCGACTTACAACGCCTGGTACGACAAGAACGAAAAGCAGATCAATGAGATCGCGGACTTCCTGTCCGAAAAGGACTGGGAGAGACAGTACTATGACCAGCTGGAGAACAAGCAGGGCGGCATCGTCTTCGTGAAGACCGACGGCACTTCCGTCTATTACAAGGACTACAAGTCCTACGCCAAGGCCAACCCCAAGATGGTCGAGGATGAGCTGAGCAACTATCTCGGCCAGGACATGGTCCTGAAGACCGCACAGTGCAAGTTTGGCGTGGACAAAAACGGCAACCTGACCAACAACACCCTCACCGCTACCTTCACCACCACCGACCAGGACGGCAAGAACCACGAGCTGGTCGTCACCGCCGACGTCACCCTTTCCAACTACGGCACCACCACCGTCCAGAAGCTGGACACCGGCGACCGGGTGAAGATGCCGGAACCCGACGCGGAAGATAGCGGAGACGTCGTTTACAGCTACAACGACTGAGCACCTTTTTCCGAAGTTCTCTCTCAAACAGAAACCCAACGGGTACACCCCGGAGGCCCATGGGGCCTCCGGGGTCGTCCCGCCTGTACTGCCTGACAGAAAGGAGCGCGACAGTTTGGATACCGTTCTTTCCCTGGACCATGTTTCCAAGGTTTATCACAACGGCCGGGGGGCCAAAAACATCAGCTTTTCCGTGGCGCGGGGGCAAGTGGTGGGCCTGCTCGGCCCCAACGGCTCCGGCAAGACCACCATCATGAAGTCCATTACGGGCCTCTCCCAGCCCAGCGAGGGGAGCATCACCGTTTTCGGCGCCCCCAGCACCGACCGGGAGGCTTCCTTGAAGCACGTCGGGGCGCTCATCGAGCAGCCCGCCCTGTATGAGAATCTCACCGCCTGGGACCATCTCGTCATGGCCGCCCGGTTTTACCCGGAGGTAGATGAAAAGCGCATGGACCAGGTGCTGACCATCGTGGGCCTGGCCCCCTATAAAAAAGAGCGCTGCGGCAAGTTCTCCTTAGGCATGAAGCAGCGCATGGGCATTGCCCTGGCGCTGCTGTCCGAGCCGGAGCTGATGATCTTGGACGAGCCGACCAACGGCCTGGACATCGAGGCCACGGTGGAGATCCGAGAGATCATCATTCGGCTGGCGAAGGAGAAGGGCGTGACGTTTTTGGTCGCCAGCCACCTGGCCTCTGAAATTGAAAAAATGTGTGACAAGGTCCTGGTGCTGTACGAGGGGGAGATGCTCTCCTTCGACACCAAGGAGGAAGCCCTGCGCCTGCACCCCTCCCTGGAAGATTACTTCCTGGCAAAGGTGCGGGACAAAAAGGGCTCCGTGGTGCTGTAAGAAGGGGGAGATTCTGATGCAAGCATTTGCTGCCAGCTTACAAAACGAGCTGTTTAAGCTCCGGAAACGAAAGAAATACCTGGTGCTGCTCATCATCGCCAGCGCCATCTGCGTGGTCAGCGCCCTGCGGGTGCTCATCGTCAATTATCTGACCGACGGGGGCGTGTCCCGTGAGGCGATCCTGGGCGGGCTGATGTCCTCCAACATGCCGTTTGTGCTGCTGATCTTCCTGCCGCTCATGGCGATCATGGCGGCGGGGGACCTGTACGTGGGGGAGCAGGTGGACCACACCATTCGCTTCTCCCTCATGCGGCCCGTGGGAAAGGCCAAGCTCTTTTTCTCCAAAGCGGCGGCGGTCTGGGTGCTGTGCGCCTTTGATCTGGCCGTGCTGTACCTCGTCTCGACGCTCTCCCAGGTCTGTCTGGGGGGCGGCATCGAGGGGATCTTTTCCAGCTTCTTTGCCTGCGTGTTGGACCTCATCCCCATGGCGGTGCTGATCCTCTTCTTTGCGCTCATCAACCAGCTGGTGAAGGGGTCCAGCCTGACCGTGCTGCTGTGCGTGGTGTGCTATGTGGCCCTGGTGGTGTTCGGGACCTATATGCCGTCCGTGGGCGGCCTGGTCTTTACCGGCTATCTGCGCTGGCACAACCTGTGGATCGGCGTGACGCTGCCCTTCCTGTCTCTGCTGCCGCGGATCGGCCTGCTGGCGGGCTATGGCCTGGTCTTTGGCTGCGGCGGCTATCTGCTGTTTGACCGGAAAGAGGCTTGACCCGATCGCATCTCCCACATCTTTTAGGAGGTCCTGCCCATGCCCAAGAAAACCACCCTGCGCGGCCAATTTCTGCGCACCGTCCTGCTCATGCTGGCCTGTTCGCTGCTGGTGGGGCTGGCGGTGATCGTGGTGGTGATGATCGCCTTTGTGAAAAAGGTGCCGGATGGAGAACAATTTTTGATGGACAGCGTCTCCTTCCTCTTCGGGAAGGAGGTCCTGGGGCCAAACGGCATGATCCATGTGGTGGTCCTGGCGGCCATTGCGCTGTGTCTGCTGGTGGTGCTGGTGTGTGTGCTTTTGGCCAGCCGGTACACCAGCCGCATCGCGGCGGCGCTGCGGGAGTTCCGCCGGGCAGCGGATGACCTGCGCAGCGGGGAACTGGACTTTCAGATCCTCACCTATCCTGAGCGGGAGCTGGACGAGCTGGCCCAAGCCCTGGAGAGCGTGCGGCAGCGCCTCAAGGCCACCGCAGCGGCGGAGGCTGCGGCCCAGGAGGAACGGGGCCTGCTCATGGCGAACCTCTCCCACGACCTGCGCACGCCCATCACGGCCATCAAGGGCTATGTGGAGGGGATCCAGGACGGCATTGCCGCCACGCCGGAGAAGCAGCAGCACTATCTGGACATTGTGTACAACAAAACCATGGTCATGGAAAAGCTCGTGCGGAACATGTCCGACTTTTCCGAGTATGAGCTGGGGCGGATGCAGTATCACTTTGAATATGTGGACATGACCCCCTTTTTGCAGGACCTGGCGGAGGAATATCAGGACGACGTGCAGCAGAGCGGCATGACCTTCCAGGCCGAGCTGCCCAAAGGCAGCTATACCGTCACTGCCGACCGGGGAAAGCTGAAACGGGTGCTGGACAATCTGGTCTCCAATGCGGTAAAATATGGGAAGCCGGGCGGCGAGATCCACTTTTCTGCCGAGGAGTATGAGGGCGGCCTGGTCTTGCAGGTGACGGACAACGGCAAGGGCATCAGCCCCCAGGCCCTGCACCATGTGTTTGACAGCTTTTTCCGGGCGGACGCCGCCCGCACCAGTTCCGTCCCCGGCAGCGGGCTGGGGCTGGCGATCTGCCGGAGCATCGTGGACAGCCACCACGGAAAAATTTGGCTCACCAGCGAAGAGGGGGAGGGCACCCGTGCCTTTGTCTATCTCCCCCTGCAAAAGAGGAGGGTATGCCATGAAGATCCTCATCGTCGAAGACGACCAGAGTGTGGCCGAGCTGGAACGGGATTACTTAGAGATCAACGGCGGCTTCGACTGTGACCTATACGACAACGGCAACCAGGGCTTGCAGGCCGCACTGAGCCAGGACTATGCCCTGGTCATCGTGGACGTGATGCTGCCGGGGCTGAGCGGCTTTGAAATTTGCCGCCGCCTGCGGGAGGTCAAGGATACGCCCGTCATCATCATCTCCGCCCTGGCCGATGACATTGACAAGGTCCGCGGCTTAGGGCTGGGGGCCGACGACTATATGACCAAGCCCTTTTCCCCCAGCGAGCTGGTGGCCCGCGTGAAGGGCCACATCCAGCGCTATGAGCGCCTGGTGGGCAGCCGGGAGCAGCGGCGGCCGGAGGTTTTGAAAATTCGCGGCCTGGAGATCGACCGGGACAGCCGCCGGGTCTGGGTCAACGGCAAGGAGACGAGCATGACGGGCAAGGAGTATGACCTTCTGCTTTTCCTGGCCGAGCATCCCGACACCGTCTTTTCCAAGGACCGGCTCTTTGACAGTGTGTGGGGCGTGGAGGCCATTGGCGATGTGTCCACCGTCACCGTCCACATCAAGCACATCCGGGATAAGATCGAGCTGAACCCCGACCGGACGCAGTACATTGAGACCGTCTGGGGCGTGGGGTATCGCTTCCGGGGATAACCGAATCCAAACAGAAACGCCCACCGAAACAGGCTTCGGTGGGCGTAACACATCGTTGGGCTTTATTTCCGCCGCTTTCCCTGGGTCTTGCCGGGGGAGCGGCTGGTTTGTTTTCCGGCGGACTTACCGCGCTGTGGGGCGGGGGCGTGCTGGCCCCTGCCCTGGGATTTGGCGGGGGCTTTGCCTCTGCCTTGGGTCTTGCCGGGTTTGCCGGACTTGGCGGCTTGTGCCGCTTCGGGTTTGCCGGGGCGGTTGGGGCGGAGGAGACAGCCGGGGCCGTAGCCGATGAGGTCCTCCCGGCCCTCCCGGTGGAGGGCCTCCAGGACCAGGCGGCGCTTTTCCGGGCGTTTCCACTGGAGCAAGGCCCGCTGGAGCTCTTTCTCGTGGGGCGTTTTGGGGACGTAGATGGGTTTCATCGTCCGGGGGTCCAGGCCGGTGTAATACATGCCGGTGGCCAGGGTGCCGGGGGTCGGGTAGAAGTCCTGCACCTGCTCCGGCTGGCGGCCGGTCTTGTTGATCCACTGGGCCATGGCGATGGCGTCGGCCAGCGTCGCGCCGGGGTGGGAGGACATGAGATAGGGGACCAGGAACTGGTTCATGCCGTATTTTTGGTTGAGCCGCTGGTACTTGTCCCGGAACTTCTCATAGGCCTGGATGTGGGGCTTGCCCATGGCGTCCAGAACGTGGGCCACGCAGTGCTCCGGGGCGACCTTGAGCTGGCCGCTGATGTGGTGCTTGACCAGGTCGGCGAAGAACTCGCCGTTTTTGTCCTGCATCAGATAGTCGAAGCGGATGCCGGAACGGATGAAAATTTTCTTGATGCCGGGGATGGCCCGGAGCTTGCGGAGCAGCTGTAAATAATCCGCGTGGTCGGCGTCCAGGTTGGGACAGGGGGTGGGGGCCAGGCAGTCCCGGTGTTTGCACAGCCCGTGCTTGAGCTGCTTTTGGCAGGAAGGGCGGCGGAAGTTGGCCGTGGGGCCGCCCACGTCGTGGATGTAGCCCTTGAAGCCGGGGTGTTTCGTCAGGGCGGTGACTTCACGGATGACGCTCTCATGGCTGCGGGAGGTGATCATCCGGCCCTGGTGAAAGGCCAGGGAGCAGAATTTACAGGCCCCGAAGCAGCCCCGGTTATGGGTGACGGAGAAGCGCACCTCTTCGATGGCGGGCACGCCGCCCATGCTGTCGTAGACCGGGTGCGGCTCCCGCATGTAGGGCAGCTCGGCCACGTGGTCCAGCTCCGCCGTGGTCAGGGGCATGGCGGGGGGATTGGCGATGAGATAGCGGTCCCCGTGGGGCTGGATGACGGCCTTGCCCCGGATGGGGTCGTGCTCATCGTACTCCACCAGATTGGCCTCGGCGTAGGCTTTTTTGCTCTGGCAGACGGCCTCATAGGAGGCGACGGTGAGAGAGGGGTAGTGGCAGGCCGCGGGGTCCTTGGCCAGGAAGCAGGTGCCCTTCACGTCGGTGATCTCGCGCACCGGCGTTCCGGCGGCCAGGGCCTTGGCGATGTCGGCCACGGCCCGCTCCCCCATGCCGTAGATGAGCAGGTCGGCCTGGGCATCCAGCAGGATCGAGCGGCGGACCTTATCCTCCCAGTAGTCATAATGGGCGAAGCGGCGGAGGGAGGCCTCTAAGCCGCCGATGATGAGGGGGATGTCCCCCCAGACCTCCCGGACCTTGTTGCCGTAGACGATGGTGGCGCGGTCGGGGCGCAGGCCGGCCTTGCGGCCGGGGGAGTAGGCGTCGTCATGGCGGCGCTTCCGGGCAGCGGTGTAGTGGGCGACCATGGAGTCGATGTTGCCGCCGTTGACTAAGACCCCGTAGCGGGGCTTGCCCAGGGCGGTGAAGGAATCTACGTTCTTCCAGTCCGGCTGGGCCAGGATCGCCACGCGAAAGCCCAGGTCCTCTAACACGCGGCTGATGATGGCGGTGCCGAAGGAGGGGTGGTCTACGTAGGCGTCGCCGGTGATGAGCAGGAAGTCGTAGTAGTACCACTCTCGGTCTAAGAGGTCCTCCTTGGAGATGGGGAGGAAATCGTGGATGGTTTTCACATCAGGTCCTCTCGGACGGTATAGCCGATGTCTTTCTGCATCCGGTAGAGGGTGCCGTAGGCCCCGGCCTCGGTGCCGATGGTGTGGAAGCCGTACTTTTGATAGAAGGCCAAGGCGTGGGTGTTCTGCTCAGAGCAGACCAGGCCCAGCTTGTCACAGTCCAGGGGGCGGCTGAGGCTCACGGCTTTGCCGATGAGCTGGATGCCGACGCCGTTGTTCCGCTGTTCGGGGGCCAGATAGAGGAAGGCGATGTAGCCCTCGTGCGTCTCCTGGCCCCGGCGGGGGTCCAGCTGGAGCAGGCCCGCCCGACGGCTGCCCGCCATGGCGACGACCAGGCTCTTGGGGTTGGCCTTCCAGGAGTCATAGGCATCGTCCAGGAAGCCCGCGCCGTCATAGCGGTCTAAGTTGCCGTAGATGGTCTGCCAGGCGTCTTGGCGGCAGGCCAGGTAATAGTCGCGGTCGGCCTGGGTGTCCAGGTCTAAGTGGTCGAACCAGAAATTTACGTCGGGCCGCTGGTCGTTTTTGTTCCACCAGCGCTGCTTGGCCAGGGTGGAAATTTCTTCGGAGAGGTGGGAGTTGTCGTCTTTATAGACCACGGTGACGTGACCGTTTTCAATTTCCAGCTTGGTCACGGCGGTGTTGTCGCTGTGGCCCATTTTGCGCATCTCCTCAGAGGGGATCCCCAGGAACTCGGCCACGGTGTTGCGGATGAGGGTGCCGTGGGCGAAGGCGGCGACGGTCTGGTCGGGGTGCTGGGCGGCGATGTCCAGGATGGCCTTGCAGCCCCGCACCCGGATCTCCGGGAAGCTTTCGCCGCCGGGGGCGCGGAAGTCCGGGGAGGTGGCGGAGAAAAGGGCCATGCGGGCGTGCTCCCGCCGGTCGATCCCGGCCCAGGAGTAGTCCTCCCACTGGCCCATGCTGATCTCCCGCAGGTCCGGGCGGGTGACGAGGGGCAGGCCCTTGGGGACGAAGAGGGCACGGGCAGTCGTCATGGTGCGGAAGAGGTCGCTGGAATAGACGGCGGCGATGGGCACGTTGGCGAACCGGTCCCGCAGGGCTGCGATCTGGCGGTAGCCGTTGTCGGTGATGAGACTATTATATTGGCCGTGGATGCGGCGGTAGAGATTGCCCTCCGCCTCGGCGTGACGAATGAGATAGAGTGTGGTCATGGAATGCCTCCGGGTACTCAAAAAATAAATCAGATGATAACACTTCATTATAACGAATCCCATAAATTTTAGCAACGGATTTTTCCGCCAATCGGGGCACACTAAGCACGTCTGCAACAGACAAAACCACGAAAAGGAGGAACGCCCTATGTGCTGCACCCATCCCTTCTGCGCCGGCATTGCCCTGGGCATGGCGGCGGGGGTCGCCGTCGGTATGCGCCTGAAGAGCCAGGAAAAGGAAGTCCGCCGCTCCCTGCGCCGCGCCGCCCGGACCCTGGAAAAGGCCATGGATGACCTGTCCCAACGCTGCTGAAACTTTTTTTGAAAAAATCCCAAAAAAGTGTTGACAAAGCGGCCCCCGTCTGGTATTATAACACTCGTCCCAAGCGAGCGGGCAACGGCCCAACGCCAAGGACGAAACGAATACGGGGGTATAGCTCAGCTGGGAGAGCGCTTGAATGGCATTCAAGAGGTCAGCGGTT
>OLNE01000163.1_pt1 | contig 72603 bp, 56 predicted proteins | sample 1672431 | NCBI WGS metagenome assembly OLNE01 (sample SAMEA3136685, study PRJEB25190) | human gut metagenome | reverse complement strand
AAGGTTTTGTCTCTGATTGCAACAGATAATGAGCCTTTTGAGTCTACAAATAACGCAGGTTACGTAGGATCGGCTCCTCGGAGCTTTCATAGGGCTTGTAGATGGGTTCAACTCCCATACCTGCTACTATTAAGATACTTCGGTATCTTTTTTTATTGGATGAAAAGGAGGTGCTCTAGTGGCACAAGAAGTTGAAAAAAAGCCTGTACCAAGAGCAAAACCTAAAGCACCTGCTCAAAAAGTTATTGATCGTGCTATTGATGAAGCTCTCTATGAAGTAGGGCGTACTAAATTTACATGTAATATGTGCGGAAAGCTGAAAGATGCTTCTGAATTTTATAAAAGCACAGATCCTCTATGTACTACTGGTGTGACAAGAGTATGTAAAGTATGTGCAGCGAAGTTGGCGTATTCTGAAGATTTAAAAGGAAATAAGAAAGCCCCTGATGAACAGAGTGTTCAGTTAGCGCTCAGATACTTAGACAAACCTTTCTTTCAAAAACTTTATGATGAATCTATTCTTGAAGCTGCTAACACTATGTCTGGCAAACCTAAAAATAATACATGGACTAGCTATATAAAAAATATATCTATGCCACAATATAATACATTAACTTGGAAAGATGGTGATTGTGGCAGTGGTTCTACTCTTCTACCGTCTATTGGATCTGTAGATAACTCTGATGAAGTTAAAAAGATGTATAAAACTAATAAGAGAACTGTTATTTCAGCTCTTGGTTATGATCCATTTGAATCTGCTGCTGACGCAGATAAGCCATTAATGTATGGGAAATTAGTAGGCTTCTTAGATGAAAGCACACAAGACGATGAACTGAAGTTAGGTGCTTGTGTAGAAATTGTACATAGTCTTAATCAATCTGAAAAAATCAATACTGTAATTAATGCTCTACAGAAAACTCCAGAATCTATTATAAAAAATTCTGCTACTATTAAAGCTCTTGAAGCTACTAAAAAAGACATTATGAAAACCACTCTTGATCTGGCTCGTGACAATGGAATTAGTATTAAGCATAGCAATCATAATACTAAAGGTGCTAATACTTGGACTGGAAAAGTAAAAGAGCTTAAGGAAATGAAGCTTCGCGAACAGGAAGTAAATGCTTTTGATATAGGAACTTCTCAAGGTATGCTTCAGGTTGCGGAAGCCAGTACTGCTGCAATCATGAAACAGTTGGCTTTAGATGAAAATGACTATACTGAAATGATATCAGCCCAACGTCAGAAGGTGTTGGAATTAGAAAATAAATGTGATGCTGCAGTTGAAGAAGCACGTATTCTTCGTAGAGAGAACGATGATCTAAAAAATTTCCTTAGAGATAAGAAATTGATTGATGAAAATGATGAGGTGATTGTGGAATGAAACAGACTGATTCTGGTATATGGGTTCCAGATACACCTACTATTTTTGTTAAGCCTACGGAAGAAATTATTTCTCAGCGTAAAATGGAAGGAATGCAGAAACTTTCTGAAATTAAACAATGGGGATTAAGGAATCCAACTAAATTTATGGAGAGATTCATAGGTGTTGACCTTCTTGATGTGCAGACCTATACATTTATGAATTCTTGGGATAAGATGTATGCTCTATGGCTATGTACCAGAAACTACGGAAAATCGACATTGCTTGCTTTATATTACATGACAAGAGGTATGCTTCTTAATAATTGTAGATGCTACATATGTGCTGGCACCAGTGACCAGTCCATAGAAACTTTTGAAAAGATTGTATCTATCGCTAAAAATGAAATTGAGTCATTCACTGGATTAACTGATGTATTTAGGAATGAAGTTGTCGTTAATATGACTAATAATGATGGTTTTATAAGAAATCCTGCTGGTTTTACTTATAGACTGTATAATGGTAGCTTCGTTAAAACACTTAACAGCAACGTCAACGCAAAAAGAGGAAAACGTGCGGAAGCAGTTTGTTTTGATGAATCTGGTTTCCTGGATGAAGAAGTATTTCAGGTTATTGAACCATATACAGCTCAGGACAAGAACTTTAAAATGGGTGGAAGTGTGAATGTAACTACTCTTCCTAGGGAATTACCTAACCAATTACTCTATACTTCAAGTGCCAGCACTACTGATTCTTACTTTTATAAAAAGTATAAAGAATACAGTAAAGCTATGATCTGGGGTTCCAAAGACCATTTTGTAGCAGACATCAACTGTGAGATTATGTTTAATGCTACATATAGAGGTAAGATTTATCCAGCATCTCTGTTAACTAAAGAAAAGGTTGACAATGCAATGCGTGAAAATAAAGAAAAAGCTCTTCGTGAGTATTACAATATATTCACTTCTGATGGCGGTGCAGATGCCATCTTCAAACGTTCTATGATAGTAAAAAATTCTACTATCCGTCCCCCAATTATGTTTAATGATACAAAAGACAGACTTTTTGCTTTAGCTTATGATCCAGCTAGATCTATGGATAACTCTTTTGTTCTTGTTGGAGAATATTATAAAGATTCTTCAGACAATTGGAGAATGCGTATTGCTAATGGTATTAATTTTATGGATCTTAGTAAAAAGAATAAGACTCCTATGCGTACACCTGAACAGGTCAAGAAACTTAAACAACTGATCCTTGACTACAATGGTGATGGAGTCGATGACTATACAAACATAAGCAATATCTTTATAGATGCTGGTTCTGGTGGTGCCGGTGTTAACATTGCAGATTATCTTATGGAAGATTGGTATGAAGAAGATCATGAAGGTGAACAGAAATATTTACATAGAGGTCTTATAGATAAAGAACAGTCGTCTGATTATGTCAAAAAATTTCCTAATGCTGTAGATAAAATTAAATTATTACCGCCTACTATGTATAAATCTATTATCTATGAAGCTGCTATTGAAATGATGAGACTTGATCTCATAGATTTCACTGCTGAGTATGATAATAAAGGATATTTAACAATGCTAGATATAGACGAAAAAGAAATGACAAAAGCAAAAAAAGATTTAATTGCTAAATATAAAGATAAATCTATGTCTAAAGGTGAATTAGATCGTTTAGTTGAAGAAGAACTTCAAGAAAGAAATTTGGTCTCAACTAAAATTTATAAGCTATCTCCTGATGAGGAACTCGGTCTAGTACAAATTGATAGTCTCAAGGAAGAGATGGTAAATATGGTACGAAAGAAACGAGAGTCTGGAAAAGATGGCTTTGAGTTGTCTACAGAGAAACAAAACAAATTGCATGATGATCGTTCCTATTGCTTCTCAATGCTTTGTTATGGACTCTCAGAACTTCGTAGGGAACATATTAAAAATAAGAAACGTCCAAAAAAAGAAAATATAGCTGCCGCTATGCCTATCCGTAAAGGTGTAGTAAGAAAAATGTTTAGTTAGGAGGTGAGACATTGGCTATTAAAGAAGAAAAAACAACGCAAGAAATAAAGAGCTATGCTCTAAAACAGCAAGCTTTACAAGAGAAATTCGCTCAAGTAAAGCAAGCTGTACAGCTTATTGATTTAACTAAAACGGAAACAAGAACATTTACTGTGTTTAGTAAAGATAAACTGCGACAGTATATGCAGAACCCTAAAACCAATGAATCTAACCTTCGTAATCTAAGCAGATTCTTATATAGAGTTTCTCACAATTATAGAAGACTTATCTCCTATCAGGCAGAAATGGTAGATTTAACAGCTCTCAATGTTATTCCTCAGATAGATTTTACTGAGGATACACATGATGATGAGAAAATAAAAACCAGTTATTTCAATACTTTAGTACAACTTGATAAAATGAATATGCAGTCAGAGATTCTAAAATGTTTATTAATCGCATGGCGAGAAGATACATTTTATGGTTACACATATGAAGATGATTCCGGTTTTTTTATTTACCCTCTTGATGGAGATTATTGTAAAGTATCTTCCGTAAATTATGATGGTACTCTTAATTGTGCTTTTGACTTTAGTTATTTCAGAAGTCATACAGCCGACTTGGAATACTGGGATTCTGAATTTAATTCTAAATACAATTCTTTTCAAAATGATAACTCTCTTCGTTGGCAGGAACTGGATCCAGAAAGAACTTTTGTAATAAAAGTTAATATTGATGATCCAACACTCAATATGCCGCCTCTTTCCGGTTTGTTCGAACCACTTATTGATCTTATTGATCTCCAAAGTATTCAGTCGGTAAAGGATGACTTATCAATTTATAAACTTCTGGTTGCAAGATTAGAGACACTTACTAACTCTGATGAACCAGATGATTTCTCAGTAGACATTGACACAGCTATTGAATATTATAATAGGCTAGTCGAATCTCTCCCAGACTGTGTATCTGCAGCTATCTCCCCTCTTAAGATTGAACCTATAGAGTTTCAAGGTGACCAGACTCAAGATGTTAATAGAATTGCTACTGCTACTTCGAACTTATTTAAAAATTCTGGTGGTGCACAGATTCTTGATAATGACAAAATCTCAGGCACAACTGCTTTTACTGCTGCCATTCTTTGTGACACAATGATGGCAATTAAAACTGTTCTCCCCCAAATAGAGGAACGAGTTAATAGATACCTTACTTTTGCTATTGGTGATGATCATGCTAAAGTAAAATATTTTGAGGTATCTCCTTATACAAAAGCTTCTAAAAAAGAAGAACTTATGAAATCTGGAGAACGAGGCGTGCCAGTAAAATTAGCTGTTGCTGCTCTTGATGGTATCTCACCTCTTGAAGCTTTATCTATGGATTATCTTGAAAATACTGTTCTTAAACTACACGAAACATGGATTCCATTTAGTACTTCTTTCACATTGAGTGGGTCTGCCTCACAGCAAGTTATTGATGGTAAAACAGATGACACAAAAGGTGGAAGACCTCAATCTGACAACCTTACAGATGAAGGTGAGAAAAGTAGAGAATCAGAAAAGTCCAGTGAACAGGAGGGATAATAGATGAACAAACATTTTATACGAACCGCTGACCAGGAAACAGCGAATATTTTAAAATCTATTGGTTTTCCTCAGGTCGGCCATACTAAAGGTATCTATACATTTGCAAATTGTCCATCTCTTTCTTTTGCAAATGTAAACATAGATATAAATAAGCTAACTTATACTGATATTTATTGTGCAAGTTAGTGCTCCTCTTCTATGAGGATAAAAATACATAATAGAAAGGAGGCTAACATGAAGAAAAAAGTACTTACATTAGATGATCTTTATTCTTTTTTTGAACAAAGGAATCAGACAACTGTATTCAGTGCCAAAGAGTCTGGATACAATATTGCAGTACAGGTTCCAGCAAAATTTGAATTAGAAGATTCTAATGAGGATGATGGTTTTTTACGAACCAAATTCAAAGTAAATCATTTATATGAAAACAGAAATAAATCTTACATATCTGAAGAGGCTCAGTTAGAAGCTTTACCTTCTTTACACTATAGACCAGTTCTGGCCGCTATTACCACTTTATCTGATGGAACTACTGATTTTACTTCTCACGCCATGGAATTTGATGATGATGGGAACATTACATACATTGAGCAACCTATTGGTGTTTTTGTCAATCCTGAAGGATATCATCTTGAGTATGATAAAGATCATGATAAAACATATGTTATTGCCGATGCGGTAATTTATAACGATTATTGTGCTCCAGCATGTGAAATCATTCAGCGTAAACAAGGAAGTAAAGTAAGTTGTGAATTAAGTATTTCAGAACTCTCTTTTGACACTAAGGATAAAGTGCTTCACTTAGATAAATTCAGATATAATGGTGTAACTTGTTTAGGCACTGATCCTATCACCGAGAAACCCGTTGAAGAAGGTATGGAAGGTGCCAGATTAGATATTGCTGATTTTAGTGAAGAGAATAATAGTCTCTTTACAAATACAGAAGAAAAACTAGTAAAAATTATTCAGTCTTTGCAAGATACTCTTGCTAAGTTTGAAATTGTAAATCCAACGAAAGGAGGAAATGAACCGTTGAAACTTAACGAATTGTTAGAGAAATACTCTAAAACTGTAGAAGACCTTGATTTTGATTATGAGTCTATGTCCGATGAAGAGTTAGAGGCTAAGTTTGCTGAGTTATTTGAAGAAACTGAGGATCCAAAAGATCCAGTTGTTGATCCAGAGCCAACTGCTGATCCGGATCCAGAAGATAATTCAGAATTTAGCAATAAGAAAAAGTACACTAAAAAAGAAAATGGTAATACTGAAGTTACTTTTGAAATTAGTCATGAAGATGTAAGAGGTGCGTTATATACTCTGTTATCTACTTGGGAAGAAAATGATAACGAATGGTATTTTATCAATGCTACATATGATGATCATTTTGTATATAGTAACTGGGACGAAAGTAAGATCTTCCGCCAGGGCTATACAAAAGATGGTGATGCAGTATCTCTTTCAGATGAAAGAACAGAATTATTTAAAGAGTATCTTACACTTTCAGAAAAAAGTGAATTAGAAGAACTCAGAAGTAATTATGCCGCTCTTCAAAATAGAGTTAATGAGTACGAGTCAAAAGATAAAGAAGCTGTTCTTGGTGCTGAAATTTACACTGAACTGAAAGATAGAGAAGATTTTAAAGAACTGATCAAAAATCAGGCTATCTACAGTGTAGAAGAAGTACAGACAAGAGCCGATGCTATTTTAGGTAAATATGTTAAAGAAAAAGGCACTTTTAACTATCAGCAGAAACCTAGTGCTATCGGTTTCACTGAACCTAAGAGAGCTAAGAAACCATATGGAAGTTTATTTAAGGATTGAGCTATCAAATAGCTCTTTTTTTATTGCCTAAAAATATTTAAAGGAGGAAATAAAAATGGCATCTAATTTTCAGAAATTTATGAGTTCTGCTGAAAAACATGCTGTTGCTGGTAGCTCTAAGCTAAAAGCCACTATTGCAGGACATATTTATAACATTCAGATTGAAGAAGATCTGGATAATGGATCAATTGTTGCAAAGGGCGATTATATCAAACCGGAGACTTATAAAGCAAAAGATTCTACTGATTTTGCTGGTGTAGTACTGGATAAGGCGGCTAACGGAAACTGGTATGTAGAAGTTAATACACCAGGAGATGCACTGTTAGTTCTTCAGGTACCAATGTTATATGAAGAATATACTACTGCTCTTAAACATGAAAGTAATTTCTATAACGCAAACGGTGACATCGTTCGAGCATATGAGCTTTATGTAGGTGATGTATTTGAAGTATCAGCTGAAGGATTTACTGGTACTCCTACTAAAGGTGCAACTGTAACTGTAACAGACAAAAAGCTGACAATTGGTTAATGGAAGGAGGAATACATAATGAAACTTAATTTTTCAAGTAATGAAGTAAGAAATATTTTTGCTGAAAACGATTATGCAGAGTACTCCCAGCTTATGTTTGACACAGCTAAGGGAGAAGAAAAAGTATCTACAAAAGATGCTAATGATAAAATCAGAGAGATTATGTTCTCTGTACTTGGAGTAGATGAAAATTGCTCAAGAAAAGAACTTAGAAAAGCTATTCGTAGACATAAGGTTGATGTATTCGAAATTATTGAAGAAACAGTAGAAAATCTGCTTGTTTCTGGTTGGGGAGAAAACCCATTCTTCAATGAATTTGTAGAAATCAAATCTATGGCTGACGGTGATACTAATGAGTTCTATGTACCGGATGAAGTTATTCTGACAGTGTCTGAACTTTCCGGTAACCATCATGACCTGATCAGACAGCGTCTGGCAGAAGGACAGTCATTCTCTGTTAGAACTTCATGGTATGGAATTAAAATTTACGCAGAATATGAGCTGTTTATGGCAGGTCGTATTGACTGGGCTGCATTTGTACAGAAAATTTATGAAGCTTTTGACAAAAAAGTTAACGATATGGTATACGCAGCTGTAATGGCAGCAGGTGAGAAGGTTCTTCCATCTACACAGTTTAATAAGACAGGTACACTTGCAGCAGCTACAAAAGATGAGTTTATGACTCTGATTGAAGATGTACAGATGGCTACAGGTGATGAAGTAGTTGTTATGGGTACTAAATCTGCTCTTGCAAAGTTATCTGCTATGGAAGATATCACTTGGGTATCTAATGCAATGAAAGATGAAAGACATACTACAGGCCGTTTAGGTATGTTTGAAGGTATTCGTCTTGTTGAAATTCCACAGAGATTTGCTAACAATGACACAAGTAAAAAGTTAGTAGATAATACTAAACTTCTGATTATGCCAGTAGCTGATAACAAGTTCATTAAAATCTACAATGAAGGTGACGCTCAGATTAAAGAAGTATCTGATGGAAATACAAATATGGATAAAACTATTGAGTATGAATATCAGCTTAAAATGGGTGTAGCTACAATTATTGGTAAACGTTTTGGAGTTTGGACACTCAAATAAAAACTATTTAAAGAGGTGGTAATTCCACCTCTTTAACTGATTAAAAAGGAGTAATAACATGGCAACAACAAGAAGGGCTGCAACAAAAACTGTTGCTACTACTGAAAATACTACAAAAGAAACAGCTCCTGTTAAAACTACTAAAAAGTTTGAGCAGAACGAACTTATTGAATGTCGTTCTCTAGTGCAGGGAACATTATTTATGCCTGGTAAGCAGAGTGATATTTTATACCGTTGGGATGGATATGGAGATGTTCGTGAAGTAGAATATAGAGATTTATATTCTCTTAAATCTAGCCGATCACCATATATTTATGATCCATGTTTCCAGATTGAGAATGATGAATTATTAGAGGATCCCAGATGGAAAGATGTAAAAGATCTTTATGATAATCTTTATGATGCTTCTGATATTAATCAGTTTCTCGCTCTCCCACCAGCTCAGTTTAAGAGAGCACTTGCTGAAGTTCCCAAGGGACTTAAGACAGCAATTAAAATTGAGGTGGCAACCAGATTGGATAATGGTACATTCGATTCTATTCAGAAAGTACGTGCTGTAGATGAAATTTGTGGTACAGAGTTAGAAAAAATGATTTAGGAGGTATCATATGACCTCTTATGAAACAGTATTTAAACGATTTGAAAATAAAGTCGAAGACATAAAAGTATTGAAATTAGCATCTGATGACTGGACGGAATTGTGCTTAGAATGGCTAAATAGTGCTATTGCAATGATTGAACTTGATCAATTAAAAATAGAACATGATTTAACTAAAAAGAATGATGTTCTATTTGAATTTGAAGATACTCTTACTAACGGAGAAATAGAGGTCATTGCTTTATATATGGTTGTTGCTTGGTATGATATCCGTTTGAATTCTTTAGAACATACTAACATGTTTTATGGTTCAAAAGATGAAAAATGGACCAGTCAAAAAGAACATGCTAATTATATTATGAGTATTCAAAAGAAATATAAAAAGGAAGCCAGAAAATATTTTAGGAATCACTCTTCCAGAAGTAATTCTTATCTGGATGGTGAACAGAATGAAGTATAAGTATGGAACTTTTAATGATAATCAATTTTCTGATTATATAGAAATACTGCATAATAAAATTCATTGGCTTTTAATTTATCAAGAAAATGCTTATCCCAAACTTGATAGTTATTTTAATAACTTGCAATTATATATTGCAGCATTGGCTGAATTAATTCCATCACCTTATGTAATTGATTTAGCTAATACAATAGAATGTGCCAAACTTGAATTTAACAATCCTAATTTCAACCATCAGAAATATAGAAAAATAATTTTCGATGCTCATTCTATCATAGATAAGATAGGTGATAATCATGAGTGATATTTTCAAAAAAAGAATGGCTTTATGCGGTGATACAGTATCAGACAGTATTCGTACTCAGTCAGATGAAATCATGCAGAAGACTTTCACTAATGACTTAGGTTACAGGCAATGTAAACTATATTCTAGGACGATGGAATACTTAGAAGATGTCGAAATTAAATATCAGTATTCTCAAGTCTATACAATCAACAAAGACCAGGTTGAGTATCTGGCTCAGTTCAGACCTGGCTATTTCCCTGAAAAGAAATATATGAACCAAGATGGCATTGAACGTTTTGGTTTTTATCTTGAAATACCTGATAAAAATACAGGTGTTCATGAGCTATGGCTTATTTTAGGAAAGAATGATAAGAACTCTTTCATAAGATACAATATTCTTAAATGTAATTGGATGTTTAAATGGATAAAGAATAAACAAATTTATAGTTGTTTTGGTATCTTAAGGAATCGTAATAACTATAACAGTGGTGTTTGGAGTGATGGATTCTTTACGTCCGTAGATAACCAATCACAGTTTATTGTTCCTACTACTCCAATTACAGAAACAATTGATTATAATGATCGTTTTATGCTAAGTGATTCTACGATTAGACCTTTAGTTTTTGAAGTATCTAAACTAGAAGATACGTTCCCATGTGGAGTAACTAAAGTGACATTAAAACAAGATCATTTTAATAAGAACACAGACAATACTGAGCTTCGAATTTGTAACTATTATGAATCACCAGTAACCCCACAGGAACCAATTTCAGAGGATATTACTTTATCATGTTCAGGTTCTACTAGGACATTAAGGGTTGGCGGATCTAAAAGAATTATTTCTGTCACAAGTGATATTAAAGATAATTCTGTCACTTGGTCTTATGAATTCAAGGGAAGCAAATTATCTATAGAAGAATTATCTAATGACTTTGAAATCTCTGAAGGTGAGAACACATTAAGTATAAATGCTTTATTAAATTATGATAATTTAGGAAAAGTAATAAAAATCACTGCTACTCTTCCAAATAAACAGCCATCTTCTATTGAATTGGAGGTGATGCGATGACTCAAGAGCGAATTGAGAGATTATTCTCTTGCAGGAGTGAACAAGGATTTGATAGCATTTCTTATGATAAACGAAAAATTTTGGAAGACTTATACAAAGACTCTGATATTATTGAAATTTTAAATAATAAAGAGCTTCAAGCAGTTAATGCATGTCCAGAAGATTATTATAATGTGAATATTTATTCTTTTCTAAAGATTCCAGATGCGCAGAGTAAAGTAAAAAACTTTATCTGTTTTGAAGTAAATGATACTGATATTGTGGATTCAAATAAAATTATGTCTTCAAAACAAATTATGTTCCGAACTATATGTCATAAAGATGACGTTAGTACTATATGGGGTATTGATAGACAAGATTTACTGGCAGCTTTAATTAAAGAAAGATTTCAATGGTCTAATATACTAGGTACGCAATTAGTAAAAACCTATGATTCTGGCAAAGTGGCAGAAAATGGTTATTACTATAGAAATATGTACTTTGAACAAATTACTCCGAATGATATCCAAAATAGGCTTATGAGTAATCGTTTAGATAAAATAGGTCGTGATTATTATGGATAAACTTCTCATTTACTTAGGAGAAGACCTTAAAATCAATGATCAGATTACTATTTATCAGCCTTCTATTCTTGATATTGCAAAATTTGGAGAAAATCATTATTTTAATATAGTTTATAAATTGTGTTCTATACCTTCTGACTATAAATCAGAATTATGGGATATGGGCTATAACTACAGTAAGCTAGATGATTTTAGTTTATTCATCCTCCTTACTCGTGACATAGACGTTAAAGATACTTATCTACTTTTAGGTGATACTATTTCACTAAAAGATATGATACCTTTAGTCGATCCAGAAACTCATAATTTAATGTTATATGACGAAGACACTGAGTTAATAATTACTCATGATATATATACGGAAATGATATCTTTCATCCGTGAAATGCACAATATTCACCCTAAACGTGAACGAGCTGCAAACAAAGAAACTCTACAACTATTAGTAGATGAAGATAGAAGAAAAAAAAATCAAAGAGCAAAAGAAGCTTCTCAAGAATCCTCTCCGGGTTCTTTTTTATTGCCTCTAATTTCATCTATGGTAAATAGTCCTGGTTTCAAATATGACATTAACAGTCTTAAAAATCTTGGAATCTATGCATTTTTAGATTCTGTCCAAAGGATTCAAGCCATTAACACTGCTGCTTCCATCTCTGCGGGGATGTACAGCGGAATGGTTGATATGTCTAAGAGTCCAAATCTACTCAAACAATTAAATTGGTTACGTGACTTATCTAATGAATACTCTTCTTCAAGCAATGTACAAGTCACTAAAACCGAATAATAAATCAAGGAGGAAAATATTATGGCAAATTTTGATTCTCTGGTTATTGATAGAGTCTTAGAAATTGTTGGTGAAAATAGTGATGGAGAATTGCTCTATCTGTTAAACAACTTATCTAATGTTTCTATTAATACAACTTCTGAAAGTAAAGATAAGACAGATGCTCTTGGCGTACTGATCAAAAGATTCTATACATCCAAATCTGTAGAAGTATCTGCTGATTGTAACTTACTTTCATTCTCTATGCTGTCTCAGACATTTGGTACAGATAAGGTTATAGCTAGTGCAGAATCTAAATTCTTAGCACCGAAAATCTTACATATTGATACAACAGGCATTAAAGAATACACAATTCCTGAAAACCTGAGACCTAAAGCTCCGATTACAAAACTCTATGCTCTGGAAACAAATGGTACTTTAGGAAAAGCATATAGCGCTTCCAGTACTGCTGCTCCATCTGCAACTGAATTTGTATATGCTGAGGACACTGGAAAAATCACTCTTCCAACTGGAGTAACTGGTACATTAATTGCTAAGTATGAATATGAAACAGCAAATGGAGTTAAAGTTACTAATGAGTCAGATAAGTTCCCAACAACTTCTTCTCTGACAATGAAAGTCCTTGTTGCAGATACTTGTTCTGTAGATACTGTACGTGCAGCTTATATTGTATTCCCAAGCTTCCAGGTATCTCCAGATTGTGAACTGACACTGGAAACGGATAGTACAGTTTCTTTCTCTGGTGTAGCTCAGAAAGATTACTGCCAGGCAGGTGCTCCACTGTATTACATTGTAATGACAGAGGATGATGTAGAGGAATAATCCTTGAATTGCTATACCCCGGACGAATCCGGGGTATTTCTAATGAGTTAAAGGAGGAATACTCGATGAAATCAAAACCAAGGATTTGTGTGACTTGTGGCACTACTTATGAGTATTGTCCTAAGTGCTCAAAAGATTCTGATAAACCAGTTTGGATGGTAGCTTTTCATACAGAAGAATGTAGAAAAGTATATAACATTATTGCAAGATATAATACTACTGATTTATCTAAAGAAGATGCAGAAAAAGAACTCACTGATATTGTTTCTCACAATATAAAATTCGCTACTCCTATTCAGGAAAAGATTGATGAAATTATGAAAAAAGAAACAGTACAGATGAAACCTACCGTAAAACGTAGAAAAATAGTGACGGAAAATTAAATACTTTATTGAGGGGAAAGCCGCACTATTTTGCAGTTTCCCCTTATTTTTTTTCGGAGGAATTAAATGGAGATTGTAATACCTAACTTAAAAGGAGTTCCTTACGATCCAGTTCAAGCAGTAAAAATTATTGATCCAAATCAACAGAAACTCTACCTCAAACATGGATTAAAACCTTTAGATGTTTATTATAGTCCAGATGTGATTGTAATGTTGTTTGATAAAAAAGAAAGTTATCCGTATTACAAAGAATATCAAAATTATACTTTGGAGTGATAACGTGAGGAACTATAAAAAAAGATCTAAATACGGTGTCGATCAAACTACTAAAGGTAAACAGAATCGTACTGTCGTAGATAGAAAAACAGAAAAAGAAATATGCTTCGATTCTCTATTAGAGAAGAGGTTTTATGAAGACATTGTATGTGTTGGATTGGACTCTGGTGAAATTGTAGATTATGAACTACAAAAAAAATATAAATTGCAACCGTCTTTCAAACATAATGGAAAGACCATACGTGCAATAGATTATGTTGCTGACTTTTGGGTTAAATACTCAGACGGCAGTGAGCGTGTTTATGATACTAAAGGTGGAATGGTAGACCCTTCTGCCAAAATCAAACGGAAACTGATGTATTATATCTATCCTGATTTGGACTATGTATGGATTACTCATACTAAGTCTACTGGTTGGATTGATTGGGATGAAAATGAAGCTTTAAAAAGAGCAAGGAAGAAAGAGGGAAAAAAGGATGGAAATTAATATTTTAGAATTTGTAAAAGAATATAGAGAAGACCCGGCAGAAGCCTTAAAAAAACTTGAAGTCGAAAATTATGTGCCATTTGCTACTAAAAAGGCACTTATAGATACAGTTATTGAAAGTATCCTTGAATATGATACTTCTCTTCTTACATATGAGCCAATGGATAAGCATTTAAACTTTTCTCTGTCATGTGTGGTAATTTATACAAATCTTACTTATGGGGATGAAGAGGGTCTTGATGCCTATGATGCCTTAGTGTCTTCTGGTCTGTTAGACGAGATTATTGAAATGATTGGTGTAGATTACGGTGATATGGTTGCTATGTTTGAAGAAACACTCTCTGCCCGTATTTCATTCACAAATTCTATTTCTAATAGATTCAGTGCATTTATTGGTGTATTAGAAAAGGTTTTTGAGAATGCATCTCCGGAAGATTTAGATTATTTACGAAAGTTGGCTGATAAAGATGGGAACAATACCGCAGCTACGAAAGCTGATTGACCAAGGGATAACTATTGGTCTACAGCAGTTTGTTAATGATTATAAGCCTAAGATGGAGCGAGATGCTCAACAGTCAGAAGAAAAATATTATAGTGACTATTCCTCTTGGGCTGATGGTTATAGACTTTATGATTTGAAAAATATTCATACAATTACAGGCTTTGCTTACAGTCGAAGCGCAGAGCTTAGAGCACGATTTGATTCAAGTAATATGTCTGGAGGACATGGCATATGGGAACCATTGGAAGGTGATCCAGAAATAGTTTTTTCTTGGGGATTTGAAACAGGTAACCATGGATTCAAAAAAAAATTGACTCCTATCAGAATTTATTGGGAGCAATATTTTCGTGCTAGAAAAATGCATGCCAAAGGGCAAGCAACAAAATTCGTTATCGGCGGATTACATTCTGTTGGTTTATAAAGTGAGGTGAGAAAATGGCTGATTATACAATAAACGTTGGTGTAGAAGTGGAAGATGGTGCGTTAGAAGCATTAGAAACGCGAATTAATTCTTTAAAAGAGAAACACATTAAACTGGGTGTGGAATTAGATAATACTAAACAGTTAACCAAAAATGCACAAGCAGCAATAAAAACAATAAGTAAAGCAACTGCTAAAGCTGCTAAAAATACCCCTGTCATTAAAGGTGCTAATCTTGTAGAGCAAATGGTTAATCCTGAAGAAGCTCTGAAATCTATGTCTAAGAGCATTAAGGACTTGTCCAAATATGGAAAGAAACTCAACTTAGGAGAAGTGACTTTATCAGTTAACCAAGGGATTATGGGAGAACTGGATGGACTTCAAAATAAGTTAAACAGCATCAAAGAGACAGCCAAGAGTATGGGTTCTATCCAGCTTACTGTTGGAGATAATATCAAAACAGAAAATGGGAAAATAGTTGTTGGAGAATCTAAAAGTTCTACTGCTGGTTCTACTAGATCTGCGGGACTAACTCTTAAACAAGCTCAAGCTGAAATTAAGAAGAATATGAAAACCATCGGTACTTTACAAGAACAATATATTGGTGGTTATATTGATGAAGCTACATATAAACAATCAAAAAAGACAATAGGTCAGAGAAATGCTCAATTAGCAAGACAAATTCGTAATCAAGGCAATGCTGCTGATTGGGTTACCACTTCTGCTGATTTCAGACAAGCCCAAGCTAAAAATCAAGCAGCTTACGAATCTATGACTTCTAGTGCCAGCAGATATGACAAAGTAATTAGTGACTTAGGCGAAAAACAAAAAGCATTTAATAAAACGACTGAAGTTTATGGTTCTAACAAAGCACCTTTAGATAAGGTTTTAGGGCAAGGATATCAAGAGAGATTAAAATCTTTTAATGACACTTATAAACAGTTGCAAGAATCTCATGAAAAACTTGCATCTCTTACCGGAGATGAAAGAGATACCGAAAAAGTACGTTTCAATGCTTTACAAACTGAAGCTAATCGTCAGGCCAGACAGCTTAGTAATGTAAATCAGTTTTTCTCAAAAACTCCAAATAAATATAGCCGTTCAGAATTTATAGGAACTGATTTAGACTCCTCATCTGATTCTGTACGTTTAAAAATGGAGCAGATGACAGCAGAGCTCGCGAAAGGTAGTAAGTATACAACTGAGTTTAATGCAGCCCAAGGTAAAATGTATGCTACCATTGATAGAGGATCTGGCGTATTTGAAAAATATCAGTTAGCATATAAAAATGGACCAGGTAACATTGATCAATCTCTTACTAAAGTTACTCAAAGTGTAAAACCTTTATCTAGTTATATTTCTGAAATGGGACAAAAGTTCCGTAGTCTTAGTCAGTATCTTATTAGTAATTTTGGATTCCAAGCACTTCAAACCGGTGTTACTTCTGGTATCACTTCCATAAAAGAATTAAATTCAGCTATGACTGAATTGAAGAAAACATCATCTGGCACAAAACAGGAATATAGAGATTTTACTACTCAGGCTAGAAGCGATGCTAAAAATATTGGTAGTACAACTACTCAGATTACTAATAGTGCTGCTGACTTCTCTCGTCTTGGATATACTCTAGGCGAATCTCAGACTTTAGCTAAGAATACAGGTGTTTTAAAAAATGTATCAGAATTTGAATCTATAGATGATGCAACAACCGCTATGATTTCCATGATGAAAGCATACGACGTAAAAGTTGATGATTCTATGGATCTCGTTGATAAAATGAATCTTGTTGGTAACAATTATGCAATTTCTACAGATGGAATTGCTACCGCTTTACAGGATTCAGGTTCAGCATTAGTAGCAGCGGGAAATGACTTTGATAAGTCAGTTGCTCTTGTTACAGCAGCTAACAGTGTTGTACAGGACCCATCAAAGGTAGGTGCTGGTCTTAGAACAATTGCTTTACGTCTTAGAGGTACTTCTGCTGAAGAACTTACTTCTATGGGCGAAGACACAGAAGGTCTTGTAGAGACTACTTCTAAACTTAACTCAAATATTAAAGCTCTTACTGCTGTAAATGGTAAAGCAGGTGTTTCTATTCTTGATATGAATGGAAACTATAGAGATACTTATGATATTTTGAAAGATATCTCCCAAGTTTGGGATGATATTGGAAAACAAGATTTAGTAGATGGTCAGAATAGACAGGCTGCTCTGCTCGAAATGATGGCAGGAAAAAATAGAAGTAATATTCTTGCATCCATATTGCAGCATCCTGAATTACTTACAGATGTCTATAATGATTCAGCAAATAATTACCAGAATTCAGCTCAAAACGAGCTTAATACATATCTTGATTCTATTGAAGCCAAAACAACTAAGATTAAAGAATCTTGGTCACAATTATGGCAATCAGAAGGTACTACTAATACATTCAAAAGCTTGCTCGACATTGGAAATGGCGCAATTAATGTTTTAGGTAAAATTGGTTTAGATAATGTTTTTGGCGGAGCGGCCGGAATTGTTGGTAGTAAATCTTTAGGCTGGGGTGGGACAAATTATCAGTTGGTCCTTTAGAAAACGCCCCATGTAACCCGGTGGTGACACGGAACGATCTCATGTGAGAAAGGGGTTACTAAGCAAACAACCGAAACTGTCTTTATTCGAAGGAATAGAGAAATGCTTTTAATTTAGCATTCAGGGTGAACCGAAGTATATACTACTCCCCTATTACAGCAATGTAATAGGTATAGTAACAACGTATATATATGGGTGGTCTGCAGCGAAGCTTCTTTATTTTATAGAGAAGAACGTTCATCGACTATAATGGGAACTTGGTCTCCGGGTCAAGAAGGAATAGTCAGGACTGTTAGGCAGCTTACGCCGAATAAATTAAAGGGTAAATACATCTTACTCTTGTAAGCAATCTTACCTTATGTGCAAAGGTGATGTAAGCACTAAAAGCAAGAGATCACTCTCCTGCTTCTTTATGTTTAATATGATATGTACAATCTTCATTCTCAAAGTACGGACATTCCTCTTCTTTACATTCTTCGTAAAGAGGACATTCTAATATTTCCATAATCTTTAAACCTCCATATTAATTATTATCTACAATTTAGAGTTTCAAAAAGCATTGATTTAACTCTAACAATATTTTTTCTAAATCATCTATATTGATAATAAGAGAAAACTCTCCTTCATAACCTTTTTGAGTACTTACATCTTCAAACTGTATCTTTTGTATTTCAGTGCTTTTATTATGTGTTAAAGGATAAATTGTTAAGCGTCTATGACAAACAGCATTTCTTAAATGTCTTATTACATTTCGTTCACATCTACTTTCTTTATACGTGTTTATATATTCTTCATTAATTGACTTATTAGCAAGATTTTTTAATGTGGGCACATGTGTAAAATCATTCTTTTTATATGATAAAAAATTAAAATACTTCTCTTTTGGAAAAACAAGTAACCCCAAAAAAGAGTTGATTAATTGAGTGACTTCATAGTAATTTTGACATTCAAATTCATTAGTAGACATAATTTCTTTCAAACGAGAAATTTCTGTTTCTTTATCATGACCAATTAATTTTTGAATCATGAAATAATTCATTTGTGTCCTACATATGAACTCTTTAACATAATCATCATCTTTAAAATTACTCATAAACTATCACCAAGTATATCCACAAGAGTTACACTTAAAACTCTTATTAATCTTCTTACTGAACAATCCCAACATCCCTACTGATACCATACGTTCTCCAGTAGAGATTTTACGGATATTGGTGGAACCACAGGTTGGACACTTAGGAGTATTAGATGTTTGTAAGTTGATCTGATGATTACTTTCTAATATTTTTCCATCTAAGTAATCCTTGTCAAATTGTTCTCTTTTTTTAAAAGCAGAATAATCTTTTTCCGAGTCAAGTTTGCCATAGTAATAATCTTCTCGTATGAGCTCTTCCTGATAATGAATATATCTGCTTAATGGAAAAGGGAAATTGTCAAACTTATCTCCGTACTTCTCTTTTACTCTATTTTGATAGAGCTCTTTCAAATTGTCAGCATCAATATCAATTATCTCGCCCATATCAATTGAATGACACTTTTCACACTCATTCGCTTTTTTAAAATATTTATCTTCTTTATGATATTCCTCTTCAGTGGTTATTTCTCCACATTTTTTACAGATTACAATACGATTCACAATATATCACCTCAAATGTGTAGTATATTTTAAGATAATATATTATATCATAAAAGTCTGGTTTTCACAAGCAATACTGAAGGTGGTATTAGACCACAAACCAAGAGAGAAGTAGCAAAAAAAGAATATGATTCAGCAGTAGCTGAAATATCTTCTCAGCGACAAGAATGGGGAAAAAACAAAAAAACTCTTGCTGGCTACGATAAAATGTTAAATGACCATACTCTCACGACTGAGAATTATAAAGATATGGTTAAGGATGAAAATAAAGAAGTTCGTGACAGTGTTGGGTTAATGGTAAATCAAACTAAAACTTTCAAAGAACTATCAGCTGAAAAAGATAAATATTTTGAAGATGCTATAGAGAAACAAAAAGCACCATCTCTTAAGGGGCAATTAAAAGGTCTTGCTTCTTCTGCTCTTTCTACAATAGGTAACACTGTGCTCTCAGCTGTAGGTGGAATGGCAGCAGAAAAATTATTCTCTTTAGCAATACAAGGTATAGATGCCCTGGTTCACTGGGATGATAATATCATTGCTAAAGGCCAAGAAGCGAAGGAAAACATTCTCTCACAGAACGAAGCATATAAGAACCAAAAGTCTCAATTAGGGGAGCTTCAAGAGCAGTATACAAAATTAGCATCAGGCGTTCGTATCACAGGCAACGCTATAAAAAATGTCAGTCTTTCAGATGATGAGTATCAATCATTCCTTGATACAAGTAATCAAATTGCTAGTATTGCACCTTCTATGATTGATAACTGGGATTCTGAGGGAAATGCTATTCTTAAATTTGGAACCAGTGCCAAAGAAACCAATCAGCAAATTTCAGATTATCTTCAACTTCAACGAGATGCGACCCATTTATCCATTAAAGATAACCTTCAAGATGAATATAAAGGTGTCGTTAAAGATGCTGAGAAAGTAGCCGACAAAGTAGCATCATTAGACTATCAGAAAAATAATGCTGATAATATTGTTTCTAATTGGACTAAATTAAAAACAGATATAGATACAAATAATTCTGTTATCACTATTCCTAAAGACAAAGGAATTAGAAAGACATTACAAGATAAATATGGCATTTTACCTATGCCAAGCAGTGATGAAAACGGCGAGTCTTATACCGTGGATATATCAAGCCTTTCTTCTGGAGATAAAGAAAATTTAAAAACTTATATTGAAAGTAAGGAAGCTGTAGCGCAAAGCAATGCAAAATTAATTGAATCTGAAAAGCTTGCTCAAAAAGCTGTCCAAGCGTCCAAATGGAAAGACTTACTCCCAAGTTTACAAGCGTATGTTGAATCATCAAATATGTTTGATAAAATGGATTCTGATGTTGCAGAGAGAGCTAAAAATGGTATTAATACAATGCTATCCAATATTGATATTTCTAAAATGGCAGATCAAATTAATGATGCCGGTGGAATAGATGATTGGATTGATAAGACTTTAATTGCTCCTATGACATCAGGTTCAAAAGATGTCAAAAAAGCTTGGGCTGATCTATTCTCATTAGAAGATTCTTATGGTGCCGAAGGCTCAAAGATGACAGTTGGAGAATGGGCTAAAAAAAGGAATGAATATCTTGAGACCATCTCTAAAGGTACCGGTGAAAGCGTTAGTAGTCTCGCTAAAAAAATGGGATACAAAACTGATGATGGGTGGAACATCAAAGAACAGAATGATGTTGCTGCTGCCCGTCTTTATGGTAAAAACTATACCGAAGACCAAAGGAAAGAATTAGGTAATTACTTAAATGATCTTACTAAAGACAACTATGAAATTGCCATTGATTTACTTATTAATGGAAATAAAAATTTCTCTTCTTTAGATGATTTTAATAATAAACTTAAAGAGGCAATAAACACAGCTCAAGAAGATGCAGAAAAAGCTACTGTATCTTTAGATGCTATGACAACCGCTGTCGCATCAGCTAAAACTGGACTTTCTTCTATTAGTACTATTCTCACTGAAACTACTTCTTCCGGTGGAGTTTCATCTGACAATAGAACATCTTTAATGTCCATGTTCTCTGGTGTAAAAAATGGTGATGAAGAAGTAAACCTAAATAGACTCTTCGTTACCACTGCTGATGGAGTAAAACTAAACGTAGATGCACTGAAAGATTATATTCATTATCAGCAGGAAGCTACTGATAAGAAGTTCTCTAAAGGTATTAAAAATCAGATCGGTGATTTAAAAGATCTCCGAACAGCATGGCAGAATGCTACAGGGGATGAAAAAGATGCTGCTCTTGAAAACTTGAAAAATGCACAGGATGATTATGTTGCCTATATGCAGCAACAGTCTGAATGGCAGGCAATCAAGAAACAGCAAAATGATTTACTCTCTCAGTACACTCAGTGGCAAACTGCTCAAAGTACAGAAAATGCAGGTGATAAATATAACAATATTTATTCCGGTTTAAAAAATGCTAAAGATGCATATGATAAGGGTCTTGTAGGTACAGATGATTTTAAAACATTTGCTGCACTTATCTCTCCTACTGGTTCTGACGATGCTAAAAACTTCGCTGAAAACTACGGAAAAGCAGTAAGATATCTCACCGAAAATAAAACAGGTGTTAACAATTTCTTAGCAGACCTTAAAGCTAAAGGTATGGCTTCATACAACAAGTCCGATGATAGATGGTCATTTAACATTGATAATATGGACAAAGCAGCTCAGTCTCTTGGTATCGGCACTGATTTTATGAAAGCCAACTTCGGTCGTCTTCGTGATTACGGCATTGATAATAACTTTATATCATCTACAGAAGAAGGTATCAGTAGAGTTAAAGAGCTAAGTTTAGCATTAGCCGAAGAAGAAAAACGTCTCGACAGTTTAGATGATAATTTAGCTACCAATGATACAACAAGAAGTGCTTCTCAGAAAAAAATTGCACAGTACAAAGAGGATCTGAAAGAAACAACAGAAAATCTTTCTGAATATTATGGTGAAGATTATACTCAGCAAGCCGCAGCTGACTTTGATGGGGCTGCTATTGCTGTTCAACAGTTAGATAAGTCTATTGATAAAGTAAAAAAAGATAGTACTCTTACTGCTGCTGAGAAAAACTCCATGATTTCAAAAATGATAGCTGAACAAACAGAGTTGGCTGCCGAACAATACAGTAGTATTGAAGACCTTCGAAATCATGATACATCATCTCTTACAGAAGGATTAGAGACCGATTCAAATGCAACAGTTTCGGCTATTGATCAGATTAATCAGGCATATAAAGATCAAAATACAGAAGTAACCGATCTTATTGATACTCTTAGTCAATATAGTGCTGAACAGTTGAAAGGTATTAATTTTAATGACGGTAAATGGGATACGGAATTAGGTGATGCTGAGAAAGCTGTCGAGTCCTTATGTGATAAACTTGGACTGACTAAAGACCAGACACAGGAAGTTATTGAGGCCCTGAAAGAAGCAGGTAAACTTAAGGATAGTACTGATTCTTCAGATGAATCCAGTAATACAGAAAAAATCAAGAATGAAGCTAAAGAGGCACAGGAAGATTTTAATTCTCTTACTGGTAAAACATATAAGATTGATTTAGATACTACTGATTTAGATACTGCTCATAAACAGGTAGAAGATTTAAGTTCAGAAGTAGATAAATATAGAGATCGTGATGGCACATACCATCCAGAAATTACTGGTGGTGAAGAACTCCAGACTATGTATACAGGAGCCGTCTCACATGAACAAGATGTAGAGTATAGCTCTTCTGCGATGTCTCAAGCTGATTCTAGTTCTAATATTGTAAAAGCTGCTCAAGATTTTATGCAAGCTAAGAATGAGATGGATGTCCAGACCCAACTGTATCAAAAAGGTATGGACAATACTCTTGATCAGGCTACTGAAGATGCCAATACAGCATTTAAGACCTTACAACAGGCGCAGACGGATTCAGGTATTAAATTAGTAGATACCGACAATATTCAAACTGCTGAGGATCAGCTATTACAGCTATCAAACAACGACATAAAAACAAAAGTAGATGTTGAGGCAGATACTACTGAGGCCGAATCAGATATGGCAAATCTTCAGAATTTACAAGGCTCTACAATTACAATGAATTGTGAAGTGTCTAATGAAGATAGTCTTGAACAGGCAAAATCTACGATTGAATCTATGCCTACAGGCACTACTGCTACTGTCGACATAGAGGTCAGCGGTGAAGAAGATATAGAGAAAGCTAATGAATTAATTGAATCTGCACCAACTAATGGCAGCGAACTGGTTGTTAATTGTCATGTAGAACATGCAGAAGATTTAGAAAAGCTGAATGCCGCAGCTGATGAAGCAAATGCTAAAGGTGCAAATATTAAAATAAACGCCACTGTTGGCGAAGTTGATACTTCTAATGCAGAATCATCTGCAAAACCTATTGAATTAAAAGCCAAAGTAACACCAGAGCCTGAAGAACTTAATGTAACTGTTAAGGACGCGACTGTTAAAGTTACAGCAGACCCTGATTCAGTCGAAGTTAAAACGACATTAGATCCAGGAGAAGTTGATAAATATAATCCAGAAGATAAGGAAGCCGATGTTGTCTTTCATAAAGAATCTTCTGAACCAGATAACTACCAACCAGAAGATAAATACCCTTGGGTTCATTATCAATTAGATTCTAGTGCAGTTGACGGTTATCAGCCACCAGATAAAAGTGCTACTGTTACATATCATATAAGTACAGTGCATGATTCTTCTGGTAGTACACATGGTGGCAAAGGTGGAGGATTTGCGTCAGGTACAATGTTATCAATTGCTCATGCAAATGGTACAATGCATAATGCGCCATGGAATTATCAGCGAATTTCTCCTGCTTTTGCCAAAGGTGACGTAGCAATTACTAAACCTCAAGACGCATTAGTCAACGAAGAATACATCAACGGTCATTCTGAATCTATAGTGCGTGACGGTGTATGGTCAACAATTCCTGGTGGTGCACATTTTGAACATCTAAAAAAGGGTGACCTCATATTTTCTGCACAACAAACAGAAGACTTATTAAAACATGGTGCTACACATGGTCATGCAAGGGCATACGCACAAGGTACTGGTTCCACTGCAGTTATTGCTCCTGCTTTTGCATCAGGTTCTAAATCGTCTACTAATACTGCACTTGATAATAAAATCAAAGAAGTAAGCGAGAACGCTAAAGATTGGGTTGAAGTTGCTCTTAATAGACTAGAAAGACTTTTTGAAGAATATAAAGATATTGCAGAAAGCGATTATACTACTTTTAGAGCATCTATGAAGTATTATGACAAGGCTTCTAAGACTATTAGTGAAGAAATTCGTAAGCAAACTAATGCTAAAGCAATTTATGAACAGAAAGCTAATGAAGTAGCTACAAGTGTAGGACTTTCAGAAGATCTTAAGCAAAAGGTACAGAACGGTACTATTAATGTTGAAAATTTGTCAGAAGACAATAAGAAACGTGTCGATGCTTATCAGAAATGGTACGAAAAAATTCTTGATTGTACTAAAGCTCTTAGAGATTTAAAGAAAGAACAAAAAGAAATCAATAAAAATGCTTTTGATAATATAGTTGATCGTTATAATGCAAAAGCAGAAACTCATAGCTCTTTAGCAGATTATTATAAGGCTAAATACGAAAATAGAGTTTCACGGGGATACTCTCAATATGTAGCTACTGGTGAAGCATCATATAATGGCACACCAAACTCAGTATGGTACAATCAACATCAAAAACAGTACAATGCACTGAATAAAGAATATAAAACTAAAATAAATGAGTTATCTAAGCTTAAAAAGGCAAGAGCTGATTATTTAAAAACAGACGGAACTTCTAAATCAGATAAAGCATATCTGGAAATGACTAAGACCATCACTGAAACCAAAACAGATATTCTTAAATTGAATACTAGCATGCTAGAATTAAAACAAGAAATGCAGAATGCTAGAGAACAAAATCTTGAATGGAAAGTCAATCGTTGGGAAAGAGCAGGATCTAAACAGGATGCTGTAATTGATTATGCTAAAAATAATGACAATCCCAATTATCAGGTGAATGAAAAACTTCTCCAAGAACGTGTGAAAACAAATGCGCGTCAGGTAGTGGCTCTTCAGAATTTAAGGAATGAAAAAGCGGAGTACTATGATACACATTTTAAAACCATGAACAATGAAGAAGCTCAGGAGTATCTGGAATCCATAGCTCAGATTGACGAGCAGATTTTAAAGCTTGGAAGTGATACCGAATCACTTAAAAATGAAATTATGGAACTTCGCTGGAAGCCCTTTGATGATGAACAAGAAAAATTATCTAGTCTAGTAACTGAATATCAAACTGCACAAAAATTACTAGGTGAAACTGATAGTTTCTATAATGATGATGGTTCATTCACTACAAATGGATTAACTAATATTTTATTAACTCAAGAATCCATAGATGCGACTAAGCAAAAGATTGCAAATTATAGAGAAGGTCTTAATAAGCTTGAAGAGCAATACAAAAATGGTTGCTATAGCTTAGATGAATATAATGAGAAGAGCAAACAACTTCTTGATGGTATTCAGCAGGAATCTAGTGCCCTTTCTGATCTGAGACAAAATATGCTTGATATGTATGAAACTCAGATAAAGAAAGAAAATGATTTACTCCAGGAGAATGTGGATAAAAGAAAAGATGCTCTTTCCGCTAAAGAGAAGTATTATGATTATGATAAGACTTTGAAAAAGAAATCTAAAGACATCAATACTTTGAAAGCGCAAATTGCTGCTCTTGAAGGAACAAGTTCTGCTGCAAGCAAGGCAAGACTTGAAAAATTAAGAGCCGAACTTTCTGATGCTGAAGATGACATGGCTGATACTATGCATCAGCATGAAGTTGACATGAAAAATACGGGCTATGAGAATTTCTCAGAATCTGCAAATAAAGCTCTTGATAATACTCTTGATGCAGTGAATAAGAACTCTGCATTCCAGGAAGCTATCATTGGTAATATGCTTTCTAATGTGACAACTAACTACGATAGTACTTATAAACATCTCCATGATGTGATGGATCAGTACGGTTTGAAAGTTTCTCAGACATATGACCAGATGATTGGAAAGGCTGCTGACTTTAATACGGCTGCTGTAAATGCTACAAAAGCATGGGAAGGCATAGCGAACATTAAAGTAAATCTCCCGGCAGGCACCAGTAACGGACAGGGCGGTTCAACTACTGGTGGAGGTACTTATGGCAAAGCTGATGATGCACTTCATAAGGACTATAATGATAACAAAAACTCTGATGATGCTGGCACCACTTATAAATTGACTTTAGATAAGCATTCTATTTTTCTATTAGATGGTGGAAAAGATACTGTTACTCTCAAAGCAATATGGAAACCTAAAATACCTCAACATTCAAAAGTCACATGGACATCAAGTGATGAAAAAGTAGCAATTGTAAATCAAAGCGGTAAGGTTACTGCAAGGCAAAAGCTTGGAAAGACTATAATTACCGCTTCTGGAGAGGGATCAAAAGACACTTGTACTGCTTACGTAATAAAATATAGTGTCTATACAGCCATGAAAAAATTTGCTGATGAACGTAGTTTCTCTATGTCTGATGATGAATTAAGGGCTGGCTTAGAATACGGTTATAATTCTAAAGGTAAAACTCAAAATGATTATAATAACGGATTATTAAAGGCAAAACTTTCAAACTGGACCAATGCTCTTCCGGCAAGGCCAGAAGGAACCGGTAATATCCCAAAAGGAACCAGTGGTTTAGCTTCTTACTTCATGAAGAAAGGTAAAAAAGTAAATCGTAATAATTTACAGGAACTTGCAGATATTCTTGGAATTAAAACACCAGGAGCTTCAAACTATGAATCTTGGGGAAGTTCTCTTAAGAATAAAATCCTGGATAAATACAAATCTTACGGATTCTCTAAAGGCGGAGTTGTACGTAACGGTATCCCGGCAAGCATACTTGATATGATTGGTGCAGATGCTTTAATTCCACGAGGGGATTCCACTCTGATTGGTGCAAACCCAGGTGAAACTGTTCTTACTGAAGAATTTACGAAACAACTGAAGCCTACTGTTGCTACTCTCAATGAGTTCAATGAAAGAATGGCTCGGACGCAACCACTAACTTCTATCCCATCTAACAATACTACAAACAATGTATCTGATGAATATAATTTCACAATCAATGTTGCAAGTATTTCAGGTGATCAGGATATTAAGCAACTTGCTTATAAGATCAGTGATATTATTGCTGATAGAAGCAAACGTAACATGAGAAAACTATGATTTATATAAAGGGACTGTGCTCAATGTACAGTCTCTTTTTAAATAAAAAAATATGAAAGAGGTGAAAAATAATTGCTACAGTTTGAATTTAATGGACATACATCTGATGAATATAATTTGATAGTTACGGATATAAGTGAAAATGATGATATTGCAGCAAAAGATTTACAGTTAAGGCAGAAGAATAAATATCGGCCAAGAGAAAATCATTTTGGCGCAATATATAATGGAAATTACTCTTTTGTTGTTGGCGTAATGAAGAATCCGTGTAGAAATCACAATGTAATCCCGACAATAAAAAATGGGATTCTTAAATATGATAAAACTTATACTCCTACTTTAAAAAATGGTATTCTTACATTCCCAATGAATTATACTGCTTCTATCAAAAATGGTATTCTAACTTCTAACAATTCAGATTATCTATTATCTAATGATGTTCGTAGAATCAATGCATGGTTGACTTCTCCTCAATATCCCAAGCTTTTTAGATTTATTGATGATGAATATTTTTCAGAGCAGATAGAATTTTTTGCAACCATTACAGAAGTAAACACAGAACATACATCTCTTCCATATGATTTAACATTTCAAGTAACCTGTGATGCTCCATGGGGATATACACCTGAAATCACTCATAATTTTACTTCATCTTCTGTTCTTACAAGAAGATATACAATCACTAATAATTCTGATTGTTATGAAGATTATATTTACCCAATGATAAAAGTATCTCCAAAAAGTCATGGAACAATCACTATAAAAAATGTTACTGATGACAACAAAACTATGAGAATAAATAGTCTTAAAAATGATGACTTTTACATAGATTGCCAACATTTAAAAATATATGATATTACAAATTCTATTGTCACTTTTGAAGATTTAGGAATTTCTGATGTGGATGATATTTATTGGCCAAGGTTAGCTTATGGAGATAATATATTCGAATTTACTGGAGATGCTGAATTTGAAATCTCATATAGAGAACCACGAAAGGTTGGTGCGTTTGCATGAAAATAAATCATTATTATGATGTTTATAACAGAACAGAACCAGCCATTATATATTTAGCTAAACCGGGCAAAAGAATATTATGTGCTCTTGGCGGGATTGATACCTCTTCTGTATCTTTAAGTCTTAATACAAATAATACAGCAGAACTTTCATTTACTGTTGATAAATACGTTGATGAAATGGTATCTGATGGTTATGAAGAACTTGATGAATTTATGGAACTGTTTTGTGATGGAATCTGGTTCAAAATCGTTGATCCTCCAAATATCACAAATGATGGTATGCAGGAAACAAAAGAAATTACAGCTGAATCTTATGAAATTATGCTGACACAGTATCATTTGAATGAATTCAAGATTAATATGGGTGAAGAAGGCTCATATGAAATGATGTATCAGAAAAAACATGATACAAGTAAATTTTATCAGGTAAAGTTTTATGATCCTGATAATGAAGATTTGAGTTTCTTACATATTGTTTTGAAACATGGAGATGTCCCTGGCTGGAAGATTGGATATGTAGATAATATTACTCCAGATGATGACGGAGTATTGCTTCCGAATAGTATATGTAATTTTGATGTTGATGATAAAAGTGTTTATTCATTTTTGACACAGGAAGCATCTCAAGCATATAAATGTATTTTTGAATTTGATACCGTAAATTTACTTATCAATGTATACCGTCCGGCAAGTCTTGGAAAAGATACGAATGTTGTGCTTGGATTTAGAAATATTCAAGATGATGTTACGATCAGCAGAGATAATAGTTTAGTCACTCAGTTTTATGTGGAAGGACTTGAGGAATATTATATTGATGCTGCAAACTATGGCACCAATGTTATTGAAGACTTAACATACTTCTGTAAAGAACCATACATGGATGCGACTCTGCAAGAGAAATATAAAGCATGGCAGGAATACAGAGAAGCACATAGGGATGAATATTGTAATCTTTCTAAAGAATATAATAAGAATCTCGAAGTATTGACTGAGCTTATGAACAGAGTCCCGGTAGATAGTGCTCAAACAAGTTGGTTTGGAAAAAAGGTTGATGATCTTAAAGAAGCATACGATGCTAACATGGCTATTATTAAAGGTCTGGAAGCAATTCATGTTGATGAAGAAGGAAATTTCGATCTTAATGATTTAAAGAGTTCTTCTGATTGGCCCATGTATGAATCAATCATGAACTATACTCTCCCATCTATTGTAGCTGCATTACAGGCGCAAGATGAGACTGTAACAGGATATGGAAAAGGTAACACTATGTCTTGTATCAACCCTGTAGTCCTTGATGAGTCATGGTTCTTGACCGGATCAGCGCAGTTTACAACTGTACAGATTGATAATGCCCCTGCATGGGGAATTACAAGAGGGGTCAGAGTATCTGGAAATGGAGGTATTTATCAGCATAATATATCTATAGAACCTAGCCAGAGATATACTTTAAGCTGTTTTGTCAAAGGTTCTGGTACATTTTATCTTGGATACAATAATACTGGAGAAGAAAGAAAAACTGTCAGTTATCAGATCACTTCTTCCTGGCAGAGAGTATTTACATCTTTCAATCTGAATTCACATCTGATTGATGTGTCATTTACTGGCGATTCAGAATTTACTGCATGTGGATTTCAGTTAGAAATGGGTGACTCTCCTACTCAGTTTGGATATTTCACTCAGTCCGAATCAACAATGAAAGCTTATGAAACCGACTGGAAACTTTATGGAATTGCCGAGTTGAAAACTAAGATTGCTACTTATGACGGATGTATTAAAGAGCTTAAGAAAAATGGATATGCAGGAACTTATAATCCACTCTCTGATTATCAAGAAGCATATTTCACACAGATGCATCAGAAATATTTGGATTACCAGAATCTTAAGTCTCAAGCTGAAGCTGCCCTGGCAGAACGTCAGGCCGAATATGATGCTGCAAAAAAGCCAGAGATACAAGAAAAAAGGAATCAACTTGCGAAAGATGTTCTGATAGAAAACTTTGGGAAAGTACAGGACAAACTCCCAGGCTTTACAGATAAGGAATTATACATTATAAAGAGCCTGTATTCTCAGGCGACTTATACGAATGAGAATATCATTGTTACTACTCTTGATTCTACTGTTGACGCAGTAGATAAATCAATCACCTTATACAAAGATGCTCTTGAGGAATTGTATGTGGAGTCTCATCCACAGTACACATATACAGATACCGTGGATAATATTTATGCTCTACCAGAGTTTAAAGAATATCATAAGCAGCTCTCAGTTAATGATTTTGTTCGTCTCGGACTCTCTGACACACGCTATGTTAAGCTTAGAGTAATCAATATTACTTATAATCCATGCGATCTCGATGAATCTATGGAGCTGACTTTCTCAAATGTCATCACTTATAAATCAAAGAAAGATGACTTTACAAATCTTCTGAACGATACAGCTAATACTGCCGATCGTAATGGCGGTAGAGTAAGTTCAGTCAATAAATCCACAACTACTGATTATGTCATTACTGCTGATGTAATCAAACAAATCTTTTCAAATCCTATATTCAATACAATGATGGGTGGAACTTCTGCCGGTGGAGCGGGATCCGGTGGAAATATCAATGCTCAGACTATCGTGGCTGAATTGGTCAAAGCTAAAGAAGGTGTATTTGATAAACTTACAGCTGATACTGCTTTTATAAAGTATCTTGATGCAAACCTGATATCAGCAGATACTATTGCCACTCGTGTACTTAATGCGAAACAGGCAAATATTGAAAAGCTGTCAGCTAAGATTATAGAATCTAACCAGATTAATGCTGATATGATCAATGTGAAGAATCTCCTGGCAGGAAATGCTGGTGTAGGTAATCTCCAGGCAGTGCATCTTACTGCTCAGAATGTAACTATTGACCAGGCAGTAATCACGGATCTTATTGCTAAGAAGATGACCGTAGCTGACTTAAATACTCATACTGCTACTGCTGATGAGTTTATGATTATCTCTAGTGGAAAAGCTGGTATTGCCTTTAAGAATAGCACTCAGCAGTTCTATGATTCAACAGGAGCTGTTAGGGTACAGATTGGTCAGGATGGCACCGGAAAGTTTAATTTTGTTGTTAAGAATGGTGATAAGACAGCATTATTTGATGAAAATGGTATCACTCAGACAGGTATTCCTAATAACACCATCATTAATGATATGATTACTAATGGAACTATCAGTAAGGAAAAATTAAGCTTCACTCTTGTAGAACCGAACGAGCAAGGCGGAATTGATATCAGCCAAGTATACCTTGATGGTAAACAGTTTGGTCAGCAGTATACTTCATTCAAAGACCAAACAACTGAGCAGATCACTAACATTACTGATCCTAAAAAGGGTCAAATCGTACAGAGTATACAAAACAGTTTGTTCAACAAGGACGGATCATCTATTTATACTAAATATACAGAATATAAACAAACTGTTGACGGAATTACTCAGACGGTTTCAAATAATAAGCTTGATACGGACAAAAAGCTTGATGCTGCCTCTACCTCTATAACACAGACTGCTGATAAGTTGAATCTTATTGCTACCGGTGGGACTGGAGAATCTAAATTAGAGCTGACTCAAGACTTTATAAATCTTGTTTCATCTAAAGTTGTAGGTATTAAAGCGGATCAAATAAATATTGATGGTGTGATTACAGCAATCAATACCAATGGTACTGCAGGTAAGACTCAGATTGATGCTGGAGCCATCAGTACAGAGAATGTTAATGCTCTTTTGATTAGAACAGGAAAACTGAAATCTAATAATTACAAAGATCCTTCAAACACTTCTCCTCTTTATTCCCAGGCTGGAACATTGATTGACATGGAGAATGGCGCTATTACTTCGAAGAACTTTAGTATAGACGCTTCAGGAAATGCTCATTTCAAAGGTGATGGAGAGTTTGGCGGAAAGATTTCTGCTAATTCCGGTTATATTGGTGGCGAAAAAGGTTTCGTTATTGAAGCTGGAAAATTGTATTCTGGATTAAAAGATTTTCCTGCTAAACAGCCCTCTTCTATCTCAAAGAATAAAAATGTATATGTAGGAATCAACGGTATCGCTCTCGGTGATGGTAATTTTATGGTTGATTCCAATGGTAAGCTATATGCTAGCCAAGGTGAATTCACAGGAAAGATTACTGCTGATTCCGGAACTATTGGTGGATGGAAGATATATACCAATTCATTAAGTAATACGGATGGAACTATAAGCATAAGCCCGGATGGAATTAAATGGGGAAATTATCTTAATATCAATAGTAAAGAAGCCACATTTAGCGGGAACTTGAATGCGGCGGGTGGAACTTTTAAAGGAGAATTATCTGCTGCTACAGGAACATTTACAGGTGCAGTTACTGCCACTTCTCTTACTTTGAGTGGTTGTAAAATTGATTATAATAAGGATATTGAGAATAAACCTGATATTCCATCAGACTTGACTTTATATATAAAGAAAGATGGAACTATTGGAAAACTTACAGAAGAAGTACAAAATATTCCAGCTGGTACAAAAGGATTTAAAGTATCATCTGATGGTTTACTTCAAGCCTCAAACGCTGTTATTTACGGAACTATTTATGCTTCAGCAGGTACTTTTTCAGGAATCGTTGATGCTACAGAATTGTATGCTAAAAAATCATATTATTTATATGATGATAGAATCAACGATAAAGTACAAATTATTTGGTCACAATCAGATCAATGGAGTCCAAGCTCCGGCATTAGTTGTTTTAATATTGGTACGTCATTAGGCCAAAGTGGGGCTAACGGTATAAAATTCACAAATCGAATTACAAATAGCTCATATAAACGTTCATGTATCATGGAATCAAGAACTGGTGAAGAAAATTATGGTGGTGTAACATTAAAAGATACTTGTTATAGTTCAATAAGCACATCAATTGAAGATTCGTCACTTTATGAGGATAGTTTAACAACTTTAATTAGTTTAAAAACAACTCAAACAGCTGGAACCCCATCTATAAAAGTAAGTGGCGAAGTGAGCTTTCAAATCTCTTCAGATGGTTTTCCATGTTTTGTCCCTGGCCGGGTTAATGTAGAAGATTATTGTAATAACGAAATTAAATTAGGAACTCAAAATCATCAATGGTATCAAATATATACAAACAATTTATACGCAGATGGTTCTGTTAGATTTGGTGGAATCAGCAAGAAAAGTGAAGCAACAACTTATATAAAATACCTCGTAATAGATAACAATGGAAATCTTGGATGGAGAACAGGAAATCCTGGTGGAGGTACTTCGGGCAATTATATTCCTATGACTGGTACAATGGTTAATAATAAAATAACTCCTGTAACAGGAACCGTTCACATGAAAAATGGTTGTGGTTGGGATATGACCAATTCTTCCGGACAAGAAGTAACGGGAATATATTGTACTAATAAAAATTTAGTTGTTATTGCTGATAAAGATTATGGTTCTCTTTTACGTGGGACTACCATTTCTATTGGCCAATCTAATAGTAAAATTTACATGTCACCGCTTTCTCCTTCTAGTGGCACAAAATTTATTACTATTGATTCTGATGGACAACTTTCTACCGCAAATGGTGGAGGAAAAGGTGAAAAAGGAGATACTGGAGAACGAGGGCCACGAGGATACGATGGAAAAGGTTGGGTTGCATCTGGATATGTTGAAATAAAACCTTCTGCTGCTAGTACTCCAACTGCAAAGACAATAACGTATTCCAATGGATCAAATGTAGTAGCATGTGCTGAAACAAGCGTACCAGGCACAACAGTCTTAGGAGTGGGTGTTTCAGGAATAAGTTCAACATCTTGTAATATATATGTTACAAGAAAAAATACAACATTAACAAACGTAAGATACATTGTCACATCATAAAATTAGGAGGATATATGGGATATATTAATAATCAAAAAACAGAGATTACATTTTTAGATATGGATGGAAATGAAGTAATAGTTGGAATGCATATTTATCCTCCGTCAGGAGGACAAGAATTACGTGTTGCATGGTTTCAGTCAGACTATGATGAATTTGGAGATGTTCTGATGTGTCAACAAGTAAACGATCTTGATGCATTTTCTCCTATTACTGTAGAGAATTGTGCTTCAACATGGAAAATATTAAAGAAATAGAAACGCTTAAACAGGCTATGGAGTAATCCATAGTCTGTTTTATTTAGGAAGTGAAAAAATATGACAAAACAAGAATACAATGAAAAACTTAAACAAATCAAAGAGCACAATAAACAGATTGAAATGAAGCGAAATCTTAAAGAAGCAAAGGTTAAGAGATTCCAGCTTAAGAAACCAAATACAAGTAAATTAATTGTATTTGTAGTATTCCTTATCTGCTTACAGATTCTTTGGTTTAGTGAACATATGGTAAACCTTACCGGGGATACAAGTTATATGTATGCTCTCATCGGTGTACCAGCAGCTTTAATTCCTACGATTTTAGGATATTATGCAAAAGCCAGTAAAGAGAACCAAGTTGGAGGTATTACTTACGATACCGCAATGAGTAATTTAGAAACACAAGAAAAACCTGTATACGACATTGAATCGGATGATGAAGCTGTCGGATAAAATAAACTAATCAGGAGGTATAGCTATGGATATCAAACAAAATATTCAGGAAATATTATATCTAATCATTACAGGTATTGTTCCACTGCTTATTACTTATGGAATTATATTCCTGAAAGTAAAGATTAAGGAACAGGAAAAGAAATTAGAAAATGATCAGCTTATAAAATATATTGATGCTGCTACTGATGCTATTAGTAAAGCTGTTCTTACCGTAAGTCAGACTTATGTAGATACTTTGAAGAAAGAAGGCAAGTTTGACGCAGAAGCTCAGAAAACTGCTAAACAGATGGCAATTGATAAAGCCAAGACCTTAATTACAGCAGAGTCTAAAGCAGCTATTGAAACATTATACACAGACTTCGAAGCATATCTTAATGATGCTATTGAGTCTTTAGTTAAAGAAAATAAAGATAATAAATAAGAATAAAGGAGTACAAGGATATGAAGAAGACACTTACTAATGCAGAAATTATTTCACTTTATAATACACTCGAAGCAATCAATAGTCGTACAGATTTAGTTCCAGGAGATGTTGATGTGTTCTTTGCAAATTCAAAGAATTTAAAAACATTAAAATCATCTGCTGATAGCATTTCTGAAATCGTACAGGAAGTTATTAATAAACATTTTACTGATGATAACTCTCATGCAGTTCTTGATGATGATGGCAATGAAACCGGAAACAGAGCTTTAAATGATGATGTAAAAGATGAGATTGTTAAATTAATTAATTCTGACATCAATAAAATTTATGCTAAAACTGAGGATTTAGAAATCGTTACTATTCCTGAAGATTCTTTAAAGAAGATGTTTAGTGCTAATGCTGAGAAAATGACGTTTGCTGAGATGACTATTATGAATGAGTTCATTGAGGAGAGTGAGATGTAATGTCAGTAATTGATTGTATTAAAGGAATAACAACCGATGCAGGCATAAAGCAATATGACTATGAATCATTGGCCAATCTTCCAGTATCAGACGCAAGTTTAACTAAAAAAGGAGAATTTGCAGATGCATTTATTGTTGGTCAAAGATTTAGTCAGGTTAACAGTTCTATAGATGAATTGAAGCAAAAAAATACTTCTGAAGATGAATCTATAGAAGCTATAAGAAATGAACTTAATACTGTTCAGGCAAACCTCAACTCTAATGTGCAAGCTATTAATAATACCATTGGAGAATTAAAGAATACTATAGGCACATTGCAAAATACGGTAAGCCAATTACAGACTAATCTGCAGTCTTTAACAACTAGAGTCACTGCATTGGAAAATAAAAAATAGGCTGATATTTTATCAGTCTATTTTTAATGAAAGGAGGCCGCAATGTATACATTAAAAATCACAGATGAAAACACTGTTACCACTACGGTCAAAGAGACTTTGATGGAACGTAGTAACTATGTTGACAAAATTCAAATTGTTACAAGCAAAATGTATAGAGAACAGATTGATATGTCTGATGCTACTGTTTATATGAAATATAAATTGCCAGTATCAAACAAGATTAAACTGACCCAGTTAACTGTCAATAATCTTGAATATGAAACAAACTATATACAGTATCTAATTCCTGTAGATGCTGCTCTCACTGCCGAGGCAGGAGACATCGAAGTTTCTTTTACATTCTTAAAATTGATTGCTAATGAAGACGGCACTTATAAATCTTACATTCGAAAAACCACATCTGGTGTTATCCATATTACTCCACTTGTACAATTTGATAAGTATGAACCTTCTGAAATGTTTACTGAGGTTGATCAGAGACTTCTGGTTATGGAAGGATTAATCAAAGACTTAGACGCTCAGAACAAAGCAGCTTACGAAGGAATGGTAAAAGATATTCGACTAGATACAGATAAAAAGAAAATCACATTAACAAACAGAAATGATGAAGATACCGGAGAAGGTATTGTTGTAAAAAATCTTTCTAATATGATAGCCGAAGATTTAACCGGTAAAGATCCTGATGAAGTACAGGACGGCGTTGTACATCTTGACCAGGTTTCTGACCTTGTAGATCTTGATGAATTATTAAAGTAAAGGAGTCATGATATGTCATTTAAAGATTCTAAAATTGCTGCTGCGGCTAATTCGGCAATGACTTTGAGTGCTGAGTTAGCCGTAGATACTGAAGAATATACATCATGTACTGATGGACGTTACGAAATATATACTAATTACCAAGACGATGCATATTCAACGGTAGATAATTTGAAAAACATTGCTGTTGATCCTACTCAGATTAATATCATGCAGGAAGAAAACAGCCAGTATATGCCATTTAAGATTCCTAGATATTGGGATGGCATAGATTTAATGGATATGCTTATCCAGATCAGATATGAATCTGTTACAGAAAATAAAGGTAAAGTGGCAACAGTTGTCAACGTAGCTTCTAGTGAATCTCATATTAGATTTGGCTGGCTGATTGATGCTGCTGTTACCGCTAATGCTGGTGATGTCGTTTTTGAAATTATGGCTACCGGCGTTAATGAAAAAGGAAATAATTATATTTGGAGAACGCGTCCAAATGGTAAATTTACTGTTTTAGAAGGACTTAATTATGACGGTATAATTGAACCTACTGATGATTGGTATACAAGTTTTGTCAATATGATCCTTGGTCATGTTGCGGAAGCAAAACAATATGCTGATGAAGCTAAAGAGTCTGCTGCTTCTATTAATGTTAATGATATCAAAGCAGATGTAAAAGCATCTGTTATGAATGATCTTAATGGAGCAGTAACTGAATCTCTAAAATCATATTATACTAAAACAGAAATTGATACAAAAGTCAAAGAATTAAACACTGCTATTTCCGGTATTGACAGTTTGAAGAACTTAAAAGTTGAATATGACAACACAACTGGAAATTTAGTGTTTAAAGATGGAACGGAACCTATCGGAGAACCTATTACTATTAACAGTCTTGCAAACCTCGTAGTTGAGTATTCTGTTGTCAATGGAAAAGGTTCATTAGTATTCAAAGATGGAGAAACTACTCTTCAGACTGTAGAACTTAGTTCTATTGAGCCATCTGCTGAGTGGAGAGCTGCATTGAAGCAGGAACTCGAAGCAGAAATGGACGAGAAAGATACAGTAGTCTCTAATCGAATTGGTCCACTTGAAACAGCTAAAATTGAAATTGAAAAGAATGTAAATGCCAATACTACTGCTGTCTCAGAGATAAAAACTACTATTTCAAACATTGAGAAGAAAGTAGAAAGTGCCACTACAAAATCTGATGAGGCCAAAAATGCTGTAGATATCCTGAAACAAAATATGACTTCTTATGATACTCAGTTTGAAGGAATTAATACAGATATCACAGATGTTAAAGCCGCCATTGAAGAAATCAAGAAAAATCCTGCGGCTGCAGAGTACGATGTTACATATGAAAATAGTATTTTTACATTTTTAAAGGATGGAGAAATCCAGAAAAGCTTTAAAATCGAAGGTGGTGGAGGATCTTCCTCAGACACTACTACTATTACTATTGAAAGAATCACAAATGCAGATGCTATTTTCTTACTTGGTTCAAAAGCAATTATTGAATATAAATTTTCATCTGTAGACAACACCGGGGATACAACCGGTGATGGTACCGCTGTATGGAAAGTTGGTAATACTATTGTAGCCACAAATACAGCTGCTCAGGGCAACAACAGTTTTGATATTACTGAATATCTTAATGTCGGTGCAAATACCATTAAATTAGCTATCACAGACAGCTCTGGAACACTTGCTACTAAGACATGGACTGTTACTATCGTAGAATTTAAGCTCGAAAGTACATTTGATGATACTTTATTATATACAAATACAGATGTAGTATTTAGATATACACCTTATGGAAACGTTAATAAGACTCTTCATTTTATTCTTGACGGTGAAGACTTAGGCACTGTTGAAACTCAGTCTTCCGGTAGAATTATGTCTTATAATATTCCTAAACAGGAACATGGCAGTCATTTACTCAAAGTATATATGACTGCGACAATTAACAATAAAGAAATAACTTCAAATACTATTTGTAAGGATATCATTTGTGTTGATCCGTCAAATAGAACTCCTATTATTGGATGTGCTCAACAGGAATTTACAGCGCAACAGTACCAGGCAACAAGCATTAAATATGTTGTATATGATCCTGATCATAATCCTGCAACAGTAAAACTTTCAGTTGACGGAAACGTACAGAGCACTCTTTCTGTAAATCGTTCTGCTCAAATCTGGAGTTATAAGTCATCCACTGAAGGAAAACATAACCTGACCATCTCATGTCGTAAAGTAACTAAGATTTTATCAGTTAATATCACTAAACTTGATATTGATGTTGAACCAATCACAGCCAACTTAGCATTTGATTTTAACCCTGTTGGAAAATCCAATGGAGATACAGATCGACTCTGGACCGATAAAAATAATTCTGCTATTGCTCTTTCAGTATCAGATAACTTTGACTGGGATAATGGTGGATATCAGATTGACGCTTCTGGAAACCAGTATTTCTGTGTAAAAGCCGGAACTACTGCTCAGATCAGTTATAATCTTTTTGGAAAAGATCCTAAACAGACAGGTGCTGAATTTAAGCTGGTATTCAAAACTCAGAATGTTCGTAATGCATCTGCTACTTTCTTATCATGTATTGAGAACGCAGATGGATCTGATGTTGGTATTAAAATGGATGTTCATGAAGCATACGTGAACACTTCTACTGACAGCTTATATTTTCCATATAGTGAAGAGGATATTATTGAATTTGAATATAATATCAATACAATTGACACAAAAGATACCTCTGCAACTTCTATCATTATGACTTATGAAGACGGAGTTGGAGGAAGACCTCTTATTTATGATAATGCTCATAGATTGCACCAGTATTCTCCTGCCCCAATTTCTATTGGTTCTCCGGATTGTGATGTCTTAATTTATAGAATGAAAGCTTATTCTGCTTCTCTCACAGATTCTGATATTCTTGCTAACTTTATTGCAGATGCTAGAGATTCAGATGAAATGATTGCCAGATACAACAGGAATCAGATTTATAATGAGAATAATGCTCTTACTCCAGATTCTGTTGCAAATTCATGCCCGAATCTAAGAGTAATCAAAATTGAAGCGCCGCATTTCACAAATGACAAGAAGGATTTCGTAAAGAATACTTCTATGGAATGTATTTATAAAAATGGTGATCAGAAATTAGACAACTGGAAATTCTCAAATTGTTATCATGCTGGACAGGGAACTACAAGTAATGAATACGGTTTTGCTGCCAGAAATATTGATGTTATTTGTTGTGCTGATGGTGTACATCAGATCAGTAGTAAAATTCCTCTTGATCCTAACTATAAGACAGAGTTGGTCCTTGGTGATGGTACAAGATATGATGACGGTACAGGTAAAATCAGTCTTACAAGAAACTCTATTCCAAACAATTGGTGGAACTTTAAAGTAAATGTGGCATCTTCCAATATGTCAACTAATGCATTGGGCCAGAAGAGATTCAATGACTTTTTACCATATGAAAGTCCTGCAGTACGTAGAGATCCTAAAATCAAGAACTCTATGGAGTTCGTTAATTGCGTAATCTTCGTTAAAGAATCTGATCCTGATATTACTACTCACAGAGAATTCCAGGATACAGACTGGCACTTCTACTCTCTTGGTAATATGGGTGATTCAAAGAAAACTGATATTACAAGAGCTTATGATCCAGATGATATGAAGGAATTCTGCATTGAGATTAGTGATAATACTCTTCCGAACTCTGCGTTCCAGACTGGTGTGACAAATCAAGATGGAACTATAAAATATCCTATCAGTAAAGATGAGTGGAAAACCGGTAATACAGCATATGATGCTCTGTATAATAACTGGGATGGATCATTTGAATTTAGATACGATTGTTGCGGCGATTCTAAGGATGGTTCTGCTCTTAGTTCTGATGAAGCAAAAAAGAAAATACGTACAGACAATAAACAGATTTGGAGAGACTTCTATGAGTTTGTAATTACATCCAGTGATAAAGAATTTAAAGATGGCCTGAAAGATTGGTGTATTCAGGATGCAATGCTTTACTTCTATTTAGTAACTCTTAGATATAGCATGATTGATAATAGAGCGAAAAATGTTTTCCCACATTGGGCTAAACATTACATTACCCAGGAAGAAGCTGCAACTATGGGTGATAAAGCGAAATATTATACTATAGATGATGCTGCAGCAGCTCTTCATAATGGTTATAGATTCGATTTATGGGCTTATGATATGGATACTCAGCTTGGAATTAACAATTCAGGTGAGTTATCATTCCCATACGGTAAAGAAGATACTGACTTTAAGGAAGAAGGAAACCCTTCATCTGGTTATGTCTTCAATGCTGCAGAGTCTGTATTGTGGTGTAGAATACGTGATGTATTTACAAAAGAGTTAATGAGTATGTATCAGTCTGTAGATTCTAACTGTTGGTCCGATTCTCATTTAATTAATGAGTATGAGGCTTGGCAGAACCAGTTCCCAGAAGAACTTTGGAGACTCCACTATGAAAGATTATATCTGAGAACATACCGTGCCGGAACAGTAAGATTCCTTAATGAGATGATGAATGGTCGTGGAAAATATCATCTCAGACAGTGGGAACGTGATCAACATATTTATATGGGAACTAAGTTTTTACATACAGATGTAAAATCTGACCAGATCATGTTCAGATGTAACACACCTAAGAAAGTTGTAGTCAAACCAGATTACACATTGAGAATTATTCCTTATTCTGACATGTACATTTCTGTACTTTATGGTAACTCTCCAGAAACCACTCAGGTACGTGCAAAAGCCGGACAGGAATATGAGATCACTACTAATCTAACAAACATGGATGATACAGCTATTCTTATCTATGCTGCGTCAAGAATTGAAGCACTAAATGACCTCTCTGCTTGTTATATTCATGATAATGATTTCTCAAAAGCTTCTAAGCTGAAAACTCTTATCATTGGTAATAATACAACTGGATATCAGAATACTTTTATGACATCTCTTAATATGGGTAATAATACTCTTCTTGAGACTTTGGATATTCGTAATTGTCCAAATCTTACAGGATCTGTCAACCTGTCTGCATGTGAAAATCTTATTAATCTTTATGCTGATGGAACTATCGTAACATCAGTGTTGTTTGCTAATCATGGAAAGATTACTCATGCTTCTCTCCCAGCTTCTATCAATACACTTACATTTAAGAATCTTAAGGATTTAACTGACTTTAAGCTTGCAGGATATGATAATTTACAGACATTTGTATGTCAGAATTCTATTGTTGATGCTCTTGCTATATTAAGTGCAGCTATCGAGACTCTTCGTACTGTAACAATTACAGGCATTTCATGGAATCTTGAAGATACAACTATTCTCCAGAAATTATCAAAACTTGCCGGTATTGATGATAATGGTGCTACTACTGATCAGTCAATCCTTACCGGATCTGTACATGTCCCTGTAGTTAGACAGCAGGAATATAAAGAATTTATCGGTACTGAAGAGGAACCAGGTATTTGGACTGACCTTGTTCTTACTTATGATTCAATTATCACTCAGTTTAAAGTAACATTTGTCAATGATAATGAGGCCCATACTGTTCTTGATATTCAGTATGTAGATAAAGGTGGAAGTGCGGTCGATCCTACTAAGCGTGAAACCAATCCAATCTCTACTCCAACAAAAGAAAGTACAATCAAACTTGATTATATATTCAAAGGATGGAATGGTTCTTTAACAGAAGTATTTGCTGACAGAACTATTACTGCTGTATATGATAGCAAAATACGTGAGTATACCGTGAAATATGTTTCTAAGGGATTATCATTGCAGGAAGCTACTGCTCCTTACGGATCATATGTAAAATATACCGGTGATACTCCTACTTATACTGCAGAAGAATCTGCTTATAAGTACAATCTGTTCAAAGGATGGGATAAATCAGGATTTGTTGACGGAAACAAGACAATCAATGCTGTGTATGAAACCTGTGAATATGTAGATGGATACTTTGATGGAAAGGATCTGTCAAATATGACTCAGGTTGAACTTTATACTCTCATGAAAATGGGATTAGAAGGAAAATCATTGTCATTGAAAGATACTTTAGATTTTAAGCTTGGTGTCGATTATAGTTACGGAGATATTGAAGAGCATGAAGTTATTTCAGCTGCTACTAAATTCGATGGAACAAATTATATTGATACCGGATTAAAAATCATGGAAATAGATAGAGATTTTACTATTGCTATTGACTTTGAATTTGATTCTGGAAATAATGTAAACTCTACTCTTGCTCAGTGTTTCCAAGGTGACGGCTCCAACGGATTCAGACTTTGGTATTCTCAGGAACCTCGTTTCTCATGGAATACTGATAGTGTTTCTCCGTCTATCGGAACTAACAGAGAGATTGTTGTATTTCGTCATGAGGCGGGTAGTCAGAAGCTTTATGTCTATAATTCAAACCTAACAGGAAAAGAAGTGTCTTCTGCTACTCTAAATGCAATCAGAATTCCTGAACATGCTTCTACTCTTGTATTTGGATGTTCTAAAGCTGATGATGGGGCATATGAAAACTATGCAAAAGGTACAGTACATTGGGCCAAAGTCTGGTATGCAGATCTTGGTGAGGAACAGTGTAAAGATATTGCTGCATGGATTCACGAAATTATTCCTATGGAAGTTGCTAAATTCAAAGGATATTATCTATCCGATGTTGCTTCCAAGAGAGCAAATATCACATTCATTGCATCAAATCTGTTAGGCACTGAAAAACCTTATAGTAATAAGAGTACAAATGCTGGTGGATGGGCTGAGTCTTCATTGAATACTTGGTTAAATACTCGTATGGTTAAAGCAATCTCACCTTTATGGAAAGCATTGATTAAGCCTGTAAAAGTATATTCATCTGTTGGTGGAAAATCTAATGATACGTCTGTATCTAATTGTAGATTCTATGTTCCATCTCTGTATGAAATTGATCCTACTGCTACTTCTGAGCCATACCTCTCTGAAACAAATGCACCTATTGCTTACTTCATAGACGACGACACCAGAAAGAAAGCAAAATCATCAAGTCCTACAGAATACAAATCCTATTGGACCAGATCTCCAAATGCTTCAGTTACAAACTGGCTATACACTGTTAATGAAGCTGGTACAACATATGGATTCTCTTATCCGGGACAGAATTCCGGAATCTTATTTATGTTTTCAATCTCATGTGAGGGGTAATTATGCCCCTCTTCTAAGGAGGATATCACATGTATTATAAAGTAATCAAAAATGATGAAGTCGTAGATGTCCTTAATCATATCCTGTATATCAAATATCAGGAAAAACATAGTCTGTTGCTTCTATGTGATATCACAGAAGCACAGGCTATTTTAAGTTCGGATGGGAAATATGGCTGGCACATTGATGGCCTTTATAATTTCCCACCTGATAATGACATCTATGTAATAAAAGAAATTTCAAAATATGAATATGACAAATTGAAGAGGTGATCACGACATGGCGTTAATTCCAACCTGGTATTCTGCGTCAACAAAACAGATTGCGGAGAAGGCTTTACAAAGAGGGGTTCTTAGATACCCAGGTCTTTGTTATATCCAAGACAGTAAGAGTATAGCGTGGGTGACCATCGACAACACATTGGAATATGTCAAAGGTGACAAACAGATTACAGATGTAAAATGTATCGGATCAAATCTTATGTTCTTCACCGGAGATAAACTACTTTTCTCATATGACATCTCAATGACCGATGAAGATATGAGCCACATTGTTGAAGAAGTAAAGAGTACAATTGGGCTAGATGGATATGTGAAATCATCTGAATTATCTACTATCTTGGATAATATTATCGGTAATCTCGAAGATAAGGAAACTGTTGTAGATTATATCAACAGTTTATCTTATAACAAACTTTCTGATGTACCTATTGTAAATCTTATAGGTACTCTCACTGTTCCAATAAAAATATCATCACTTAGTGATGGTGTTTATAAAGTAAAAGGCCAATGTATCATTGGCGGAAATAATACAACTGTTCAATCTTCTGCAGACGATGTTCTGTATCTTGTGTCTCATGATGCTGATACTTCCAGCACAACAATCACAAAAATGCAAGGAAAATCTATTACATTATATTTCATTCAGCAGGATGGTGAATATACAACTGATCGCTATATCACTGAAGACTGGATTAATGGACAGAATTTTGCAACTGCAGATTCTGTAAAAGAATATGTTTCCGGAATTATTGAGGAAACTGTTTTGAATGTCTTAGACGAGCATATTGATGCAGCTATAGAGAAAAAGTTTAGTGGTATTAGTTCCGAAGATTTAACAAATATATTTCAAGGAGGAAATTAATTATGGCAAAATTACAGTTCGCTACACTTTCTAACCTTCAGGAGTTCTTAAATCTGCATAATGTACAGATTGACTCTAAAATCAGTGAAGCTGTTAAAAGCTCAATTAAAACAGTATCCCAGTCAGAAGATGGATACACACTTTATTTCTACACTAAAACTGCTCCAGTAACTATTGATGAAGCAGCATTTACTATTACTCTTCCACGCCCAGTAGAAAAAGCTGACAAAGTGAAGAAAGCTGTTGAAGGACACCTGGCAGGTCTTGATAAAGATGGAAATCTTACTGATTCTGGAAAAGCAATCACAGATTTCGATGAAGCTGGCGCTGCTGATTCTGCTAAAGCTGAGGTAATGGGATATGTTGGTACTATTCCTGCTGATGCTAAGGCTAAAGATGTAATTAATTATATCAAAGAAGCCGTTACTGCTGGTGCATATGATGATTCTACATTAAAAGCAAGCGTAGCAGCTAACACAGAAGCTATTGGTGTTCTTAATGGTACAGGCGATGGTTCTGTAAAGAAAGCTGTTGCTGATGCAGTCGCAAAGATTGTTGCTGATGCTCCAGAAGCATATGATACTCTGAAGGAAATTTCTGATTGGATTTCTACACATGCATCTGATGCAGCTGGAATGAATAGTCAGATCAATACAAATAAAGGAGATATTGATAAGCTGAAGACTCTTATCGGTACTCTTCCAGAAAGTGCTACATCTAAAGATATTGTAAGTTATATTGCTGAGTATGTATCTAAAGCACTTGCTGATTCTGATCTTTCTCAGTATGCAAAAGCTGCAGATCTGACAGCTGCTGTAGGTAGAATTGATGCTCTTGAAAAGAAAGTACCTACATTAGAAGCTGCTGATACAAAGAATGCAGAAGATATTACCGCTGTTAAAGGCAGAATGGATACTGCTGAAGGTAAGATCACTGCTGTAGAAACAGACCTTGGTACTGAAAAACCAAAGATTGCTAAGAACACAAGTGATATTACTGCACTTCAGGGACTTGTTGGCGAAGGCTATGAAGCTATCCCAAGTGAGTCTATCAAAGGTTTATTTACTGCGTAAAAGGAGAGGGCATTTCTGCCCTCTAAAATATTACTTTATTTTGCTTCTAACATATATTTAATAAATGAACCTATAGAAGCATTCTTCATATCTTCAATGGATAATAACTTATGTCCATCTGATATGAGTTGTCTCATGTAATCAAATACATGAGCATTATGTATAATGTTCTGGATCTCATCGAAAGTTATCATATCCATTGTATTCATTTCGAAAAGCAATATTTTTGTTCCTTTTCTATTTTTATGTGTATCAATGAATTTTTGAATCGTTTCTTCGTCTGTAGTATTAACTTCATCTACTACATAACTTTCAAAGTGATCCAGACGAATACATAATAATTTAATATAGCTTTTTATTTCAAAATTAGCCATAATTCACCTCCTTTCCAATAGCATTATATATTAATATTGTCGAAATTTCTGTAGGTAAATTATGGAAATAGGAAGGATGTGAAATGAAAAAATGAAGCAACAATTTCTTGATCTTACAGGATTAACTGAGTTAGTTGCATATATTAAGAGTAATGTAACAGATAAAAAAGAAATACTTCCATATGCTTCCAATAAGCTGTTCCCATCTACTGGTGATATAAATGCAATTTATATAGATACAGCAACAAATATAATTTATCGTTGGGATGAATCAAGTAAAACGTATAAAATCTTAGCACGGGCTGTCAAATCAGTAAGTATCTCAGAGAGTACTGAGAACGGTAAAATCACTCTTACTGTAGATGGTATTAAAACTACTGTGCCAATTCATGGATTAAAAAGTGCTGCATTTACAGAGTCTAGTGCATATTCTCCTGCTGATCACACTCACACAAAAGCACAAATAGGACTCGGAAATGTAGATAACACTGCTGATAAAGATAAATCAGTAAAACATGCCAGTACAGCTGATAGTGCTACTGCTGCAGGAACTGCTACAACTGCAACAAATGTAAACGGAGAAAATGCTACTGTAGACGCAGCACGACATGTATGGTTTTCTGATAGTGCTACAGAAACAAAAAGAAATTATAATGACAAGTTTAAATACAATCCTGCTACAAATACAGTTACCACAAATATCTCTGGGTCTGCCGCAAGTGCAAACTCTGTATTATGGTCCGGAGTTACTAATAAACCATCTACATTTACACCTTCAGCTCATAATCATGACGATTCTACTATCACTTCTCTCAATGCTTCAAAACTTTTCGGAATAATTGATATTGCAAGGCTTCCCCATGGAGCATTAGAACGTCTGGTTATTGTTGAAGATGATACTGCACGATTTAAGCTTACTACTGCTAATGTTCAGCTTGGTGATACCGTAAAAGTAATTAAGACTGAAAAAATGTATTATGTTGTTGATGAGAGCAAATTATCTTCTGAGGCTGGTTATTCAGTATATACTGCCGGAACTGCTACTTCTGTACCGTGGTCTGGAGTTACTGGAAAGCCTAGTAGCTATCCACCAGCATCTCATAATCATGATGAACGTTATTATACCGAGACTGAGATGAATAGTAAATTAGCTGAAAAAGCTGCAAAAGTACATACACATGTTAAAAGTGAAGTAGGTCTGGGGAATGTTGATAATACTGCTGATGCTAATAAAAGTGTTAAGTATGCTGCTTCAGCCGGGACTGCTGCATCCTGTACAGGAAATGCTGCCACAGCTACTACAGCAACAAAATTAGCTACAGCTCGTTCAATTAACGGTACAAACTTTGATGGATCTGGTAATATCACAACTGCTACTTGGGGTACTGCTCGTAATGTAACTATCGGAAGTACTAAGAAGTCTGTTAATGGTGGCGCTGATGTATCTTGGAGTTTAAGCGAAATTGGAGCTGCTGCTGCGTCTCATAGTCATAGTTATTTACCGTTATCAGGAGGCTTATTATCAGGAGAACTAAAGATAGGATCTTCATTAAAACTATGGTCAGATAACGAAGGTGCAAATATTAGATTATTTGCACCAAATAGTACTACTAATTGTTTTGAATTTGATGTATATGATGGAAATCTTAGATTATATTATTCTAATCAGGGAGGAAGTAATGCAGTTAAATCGTGGAGCTTTCGTTCAGATGGAACCATAACATCATCTTTATTTAGCGGTAATTTGAGTGGTACTGCAAGCAAAGCTACACAAACTAAAGCAATGGAAGAAATCCAATTAAATGACACATCAATTACTACATATTTAGATACTACAGCTAATATTCATCGTAGCACTGAACAGGGAGAATTAAATCTATATAGATTTTTTGCTAATAAAGACGAGAGCAATTATTCTAAAACATATGGTTTACCAGCCGTAGATAATCATGCATTAGTATTTAGCATTGATAAAGGTAATAAATATAATAGAATTATTGATTTAGATATTCGCTCAACAGAAATTTATACTAAAGCAAAACTTAATGGTTCTTGGAGTGATTGGATACGAATATTAACTTCTGCCAACTATTCTCAATATGTAATCCCTTTAACTGGTTCCGTTGTTTCTAATCCAAATGCTAGTAATTTCAGTATTTCAAAAGCAATGACTGGAAATTTACTATTCTCTAATACAGGAGATACAAATGGTAATGCATTGGGTATTGGTGGTGTAAATGGTGCAAATGACGGATGGGCTGTTCGTGGATATCAGACTTCCCAAAACAGAGGCTGCTTGGAAATTGCTGTCGGAGATGATGGTGATGAAGGTATTTATGTAAGACAATATACTTCTGGTCAATACAAATTACCATTCATGAATAAAGCAGGCTCTGCAAGTGGATTAACCTATAGAGAAATTGTACTTATGGAGCCAGGTACTGGCAATAGTATTTTCCCAGGAACTGTTACAGCAGCTACATTTAAAGGTGTTCTTTCAGGTAATGCATCTACAGCAACCGCCCTTACATCTTCAGCTGGAAGTGCAACTCAGCCTGTATACTTCTCAGGTGGTAAGCCAGTAGCTTGTAGTTATACTATTAACGCTTCTGTCCCATCCGGAGCTAAATTCACTGATACAAACACCTGGAGACCATTGGGTACAACAGGTGATACAGCTTGTGCAGGTAATGATTCTCGTCTTTCAAATGCTCGTCCGGCAAGTGACGTATATAGTTGGGCAAAAGCAAGCAGCAAACCAAGTTATAGTTGGGGAGAAATTACTGGAAAACCTTCTACTTTTGCACCTGCTGCACATTCTCATAATAAAGTATCAGGTGCATACACGGGTAATGGTGGTCAACAAAAGCCTAATTATTTTGGCACTAATCAAGTCGGATTTTTAATGATGAATACAGCTGTAAATAATAATACTCATTATAAAGACTGGATTATTATGGATTGTTATAGCGGATCAGACGTAGGCGGTGCTGTAGCATTTGGTGTTAATAGGCAAAGTCTTGGCGCTTATATTATGCGTAGTGAATCCGGTAGAGCTTCTTGGGCAGAAAGCGCAGAGTTGCTACATACATCAAATTATACGTCATACACTGTAACAAAAACAGGTTCAGGAGCTTCAGGCACATGGGGAATTAATGTCTCTGGAGGTGCTGCTTATCCCACAGGTTTTAGTTCAAGAGTTACTTCAGCTACTTGGGGAAATCAAACAGGTACTTTAATCACAGACTGGCATACAAGTAATGGCGGAGATATTCAATTTCGTGATAACAATGGACAGCTGAATGTAATTATTGATGGAATCTTTTATCAAAATGAAGGAAGAAATGTAGTTCTTGATTCTGCCAATTATGCAAGCTATGCTGCACCAAAAGATCATACTCATAATTATGCTGGATCATCTTCAGCCGGAGGAAATGCGAACGCAGCTGTAAAATTAGCTACTGCGAGAACTATTAACGGAACTTCTTTTAATGGTAGTGCCAATATTACTACAGCAAACTGGGGAACAGCAAGAACTATTACTGTAGGAAATACTGGTAAGTCAGTAAACGGATCAGGAAACGTATCATGGTCACTTGGTGAAATAGGTGTTCATGTGTCAAATAAAGAGCCTGCTGCTTCTGATGGTAAAAATGGAGATGTTTGGATTGTTTATGAAGGATAATAAAAATAGAAAGGACGGTGAGGCCTATGTCTTGTAGTAATAATTGTGGTACTTCTTGTGCACACAACTGCTCTACTACTTCTTCTGGTAATTGTGGTGGATGCGGTACTGCGTGTTCTACAAGTTGCCAAACCACTGCAAGTGGTCAAAGTTGTAGCGGGTGTGGTACCTTATGCGCAAGTGATTGCACCAGTAGCTGTAGCGCAATATGTGCAAGTGCATGTGATGACGGTTGTAGCACTTCTTGCAGTTGGGACTGTAACACAACATGTTCTGGTACTTGCATATCCACTTGTGCAAACGATTGCGCCGGTACTTGTTCAGGAAGTTGCGCATATACTTGTACCGCCACTTGTGCAAATTCATGTAATAATGATTGTCAAGGTTGTTCCGGATCTTGTAGTGGTACTTGTACTGTTACTTGCGCCAATTCATGTAATAATGATTGTCAAGGTACCTGTACTCAAGCATGTAAAAATGATTGTAACAATACATGTAATAACACTTGTACTAATGGTTGCACTGGTTCTTGTGTTGGTGGATGTGGAGGCTCTTGCGTTAGTACTTGTAGCGGAACTTGCTCTGGTACATGTAATAATAACTGCACATCTGTTTGCTCTATAGGTACAACCTATGGCACTGCTAAAGAAGTTATAAAAAATTATGGTTATACAGGAAAAGTTTGGACGGTTACACTTTCACCAGGAAGACATAAATTAGAAGTTTGGGGTGCTCAAGGTGGTTACCGTTCTTCTTCTGATTATGGAGGAAAAGGTGGATATTCTGTTGGATATTTAACTCTTACGAAAGACACTAATGTATATATTTATGTTGGTGGATCAGGAAATTCAGTAGATAGTGCTACAAATGGTATATATAATGGAGGCTTTAATGGTGGTGGAAAACGATCTACTTATAAAGGTGGCGGAGGAGCCACTGATATTCGTATTGGCCAAGATTCTCTGTTAGCCAGAGTTATTGTAGCTGGAGGCGGAGGTTCTGATGGAGCTTCTAATAAGTATGGAATGTTCGGCGGTGGAGTAAACGGAGGATCTTCTTCCGAAAGCTATGGATCTGGAGGATATGGAGGAACTCAAACAGGAAACGCTTGGAACTCTTCTAGTTCAACTCAATCTAATACAACATCATCATATTCCGATGCTTACGCCGGTTTTGGTTTCGGTGGTAATGGTGTTTATTATTCCAGTGGCTATGGTGGTGCTGGAGGAGGCGGTTGGTATGGTGGTTCAGGCGCATATCCAGATGGTTCCGGAGATGATGACCGTGGTGGCGGTGGAGGATCTGGATATGTTTATACCGGACCAACTGCATCTAATTATCCATCTGGATGTTTGTTAAACTCATCATATTATTTAACTGATGCCCAAACTATCGGCGGAGATCAATCATTTATATCTCCTACTGGAGAATCCGAAACAGGTCATACCGGAAATGGATATTGCAGAATTACATCTTATAAACCTAATATTTGCTTTTATTCTAAAGTCAACTCTGTAATAAAACCATCTGTTTTTGTTGTAAAACAAAATAATAAAATATATGATAATGCTTCTGGCACTATAAATGTCTCTTATACTGGAGCCATGCAGCAAATAAATCTTCCTGCAGGTAAATACATTTTGGAATGTTGGGGTGCTCAAGGGGGCAATTATAGTAATTATTATGGAGGAGCTGGAGGTTACGCTAAAGGAACATTAACTCTTGCTTCTACGACTACACTATATGTATATATAGGAGGTCAAGGCGTTGGAGGTAATAACGGAACCTATAGCGATATTATTATTAATGGAAGTACTTATAGCAGCTTTCACCTTGGAGGTTTCAATGGTGGCGGAGCTGGATATCTCTCTGGTTCTGGTGGTGGAGGAGCCACTGATATTAGAATAGGGAGAGATTCTCTTTATGCTCGTATAATTGTTGCCGGAGGCGGAGGGGGCGCAGGTGTTACTTCCTCTAGTTACAACTACACTGAAAATAATCAAACAATTTATACTGCTGGCTGTGGTGGTGGAGAAATTGGTGGAGATGGACTTTACAATCATATTAATGGAGATACTAGCGGCTATAGATGTGGATATGGAGCTACTCAAACAGCGCCAGGTGGTGTGTGGAATTATTCAACTGCTCCAACTGGTTATGGCGCAGGATTCGGCTTTGGTGGAATCTCTTATTACGGCGGTTACTCTTCCGGTGGAGGAGGCGGCGGCTGGTACGGCGGCGGCGGAGCCTATGACAATGATTCTGACTCTGATGGACGTTGGGGTGGCGGAGGTTCAGGTTATGTATACACTTCTGCTACTGCTGCCAATTATCCCTCTGGAAACTTTGTAAATTCTACCTATTATTTAGCTGATACATCTCTTATTGCTGGAATAAATTCCATGCCTAGTCCAAGTGGTGGTACAGAATTACACGGACATCAAGGAAATGGATATTGTAAAATCACCAGAGTATCAAATGCAAAAGCTTATGTTAAAGTAAATGGAGTTTGGAAAGAGGTCTAATTAATTTAGGCCTCTTATTTAATATTGGAGGTAAAATATATGAAACTTATTTTAAAAGACGGACAAGAATTAACTATTACTCGTGCAAATGACACATATTCATATGATAGCCTTAAAGATGGATTAGGATGTGATTTAAACAGAAACACTATTTCTTCTATTGTTATTTTTAATCCTGATAAATCTTTAGAAACAATCAAAGACATGCTGGCAGGAGACAATAGAACGGGCTTTAGAATCATTTATGGAAATACTCAAAAAGATTATAATGGCATGAAAATTGATAGTATTTCAGAAGAAATTTCTAACGAACGAAGTATTATTAGTATTTCATTAATAGTAGATAAAACTATTCCTATAGAAGAATCAAAAAAGGAATCGGAACCAGGAAACAACGAAACTACAAAAAATGAAACAGAAACCAAAGAAGTTTAATTTGTGTTAAGGATAGAAAGGAATAAACAGATATGAGAAAAATTATTGTTAAAGTTGATAGAGAAAAAGCAATTGAATTAGAGAGAATAAATTTTGAATTAGGCTTTACTAAGGATGTAATACAAAGACTGATTGAATCCCATCCAAATGATGCAGAACTTATAAATGGTGAAGTATTTCAAAAATACAATCATCAAGGAACAGAACTTCAAGCTAAATATTCTCTTCTTGCTGCCGAAATTGAAAGAGAATATGTTCCTGAAAAATTAAAAGGTCATAAATATACATGGACTATTCCAAGTGGAACAGATGATTTTATTATAAATATTTTATGTAATTGTGAAATCGAGGGCGTTGAATGAGAAAGCATGAACAATACTCTGATCAAATAGCTAGGTTGTATCCGCCAGAGAAACCTGAGACCGATGACGGACAAAGAATTTTAACCCAAAATATTACTTTTCAAGTGACCGATGATTGCAATCTCGCATGCTTTGTAGCAGGAACTAAAATATTAATGGATGACTTCTCCTATAAGAATATTGAAGAAGTTCACATTGGGGATCGTGTTTTGGCGTTTGAAGAGAATACTCCTAAAGGAAAGCAATTAAAACTAATTCCTACTACTGTAACTCATACTTTTATTAGACATGATAATATAAGAAAAATTCAAACTGCTGATGGAGAAGAAATAATTTGCACAAACGAACATCCATTTTTAGATGGACGAAGGCAATGGGTTCGTGCCGAAGATATTAATACATCCAAAAAACTTACAAAATTCTTAGGATTAAAACCTTATCAAAAAGCTGATATCAATGACCTTGACTATATAAAAGGTTATACGATATCAGCTTTTTTAGGTGATGGACATATGTATTTTTATAAACATTGTAATCCTATTCCACATGCTATTGGTAGTCAGTCACGTCTTGCAGTAAAAGATACTGAAATTCTCGATCGTATTAAAACATATCTACCAATTCTTGGTATTGAATTTACAACTCATCCATTTAAAATTTCAACAACCGAAGATATATGTGTAGATGCAATTTATTTGAATAAAGAAAATTCTATTAAACTCAAAGAGTTAATTGAATCTAATTGGAATATTAATGACACATATAATTATTATTGTGGTTTTCTTGCCGGAATTATTGATACTGAAGGTAACGTAGAAGAAAAATGTGGATATATTCGTATTTTTAATTCTCATGATGGAGTAATAAAACAATGTCAAACTGCTTTAGATGCTTTAGGATTCAAATATGCTATGGATAAAGAACGCAAAGGAGTGAATCTCTCTATCAAAACTTTACGATTATTAAATCCTCGTAATACAACTGAAGTATTAAGTTTTCAACTTATTATACAGTGTGCAGTTACTAGAAAAAGTTTTCAAACTTATTATGATAGTGCTGCGTTCAAACGAGAAGATGTCACTAATATTACCGAAACATATGCATATGAAACTGTTTATAATTTAGAGACTGAAACCCATACATATATTGCCAACAATTTTGCAGTACACAACTGTACATATTGCTATCAAGGACATAAAGGGAAAAATAAAATGTCATTTGAAACAGCAAAAAAATTCTTTGATTTGGTAGTATCAGGTGAAAAAGGTTTTTCTAAATATATTAATCCTGAAAAATCACCAGGCTTAGTAGTTGATTTTATAGGTGGTGAACCGTTCCTAGAAGTGGACCTTATAGATCAGATTTGCACTTACATTATGGATACTTTGATAGAACTCAATCATCCCTGGGCAATGAAAACCAAGTTCTCTATATGTTCTAATGGTACTTTATATAGAGAACCTAAAGTACAGTCTTTTTTACGAAAATGGGCTAATAGATTATCTTTCTCAGTTACAATAGATGGAAATAAAGAATTACATGATTCATGTCGGATATTTCCAGACGGAAGCCCTAGTTATGATTTAGCAGTTGATGCTGCAACTGACTGGATGAAAAAGGGTTATTATATGGGAAGTAAAATCACAATTGCTCCCGGTAATATCAGTTACCTTTATGATGCAATAGTTCATATGACAAATTTAGGTTACGATGAGATCAATGCTAATTGTGTATTTGAAGAAGGATGGAACCAAATACATGCAACTGTTTTATACGATCAAATGAAACGCATATCTGATTATTTCTTAGAACAGAATTATGATTTTGAACATGATTTTTTCTGTTCACTATATAATGATGACTTTTTTAAGCCCAAAGATGCATCAGAACTTCAAAATTGGTGCGGAGGAACAGGATCTGCTATGATTTCATGTTCTCCTGATGGCCATATTTTTCCGTGTATTAGATATATGGAATCTTCTCTTAATGGTCGGCAGGAGCCATATTCTATCGGGGACGTAGATAATGGTATAGGATATTGTGATTGTTATAAATGCAGATTAGATTGTCTGAATTCTATTGATAGGAGAACTCAGAGCACAGATGAATGCTTTAATTGCCCAATCGGTGAAGGATGCTCATGGTGTTCAGCATATAATTATCAAGTATTCGGGACTCCTAATGCAAGAGCTACTTTTATCTGTATTATGCATAAAGCTCGTGCATTAGGGAATTATTACTTTTGGAATAAATATTATAGAAAACACAATATGAAAAAGCGTATGGAGATTTTTGTACCTGACGAATGGGCGCTTGAGATTATCTCTGAATCTGAACTTAATATGTTAAAGGAATTAGCTAGAGAGGACAATTAGTCCTCTCTTTTTAGTTCTCGTCTAATTTCAAATCTTATTAAAAACCCTCATTTAACTTAATCAGTATATAAACATTAAACAATTTTATCAACGAATAAAAGGAGGCTCAATATGGCAACAAAATTATTAGATATTAGCTTTTGGCAGGATACTTTAGATTTTGCCAAAATCAAAAAAGCCGGTTACGATAATATCATTCTTCGTGCCGGATATGGAACTACTATTGATTCCAAATTTAATGAATATGCCGCAGCCTGTAAAAAGAATAATATCAACATTGTAGCTGTATATTGGTTTATATATGCTACAAATCTTACAGAAGTCAAGGCAAACGCTAATAAATGCTTAGAAGTAATTAAAGCATACAAACCTAAAATTGTATTTGCAGATTTTGAATATGATACTATTAACAAAGCTGCCAAGAAAGGTGTAAAACTTGGTGCAAAAGAATGTGATAGTTTTACTATTGAATTCTGTGAAACAGTTAAAAAAGCAGGATATACTCCAGGATATTATGCTAATACAGATTATTACAAAAATATGTACTCTTCTGTAAAAAACAAAGGCTATGTATTCTGGTTAGCTCATTATAAATCAGATTATTCATATCATGAACCACCTATTAAATGTGATTTCTTCCAGTACACAGACAGAGGTACAGTACCTGGTGTATCAGGTAAAAAATTTGATACTAACGTCTGCTTCTCTAAGAAATATCTATCTAAAACTTCTTCCACTTCTACAAATAAACCCACCACAAAACCTACGACATCCTCTATAACAATTGATCAAGCAATTGATGCTCTTATTGCTACTGCAAGAGCTGAAGTTGGTTATCTCGAAAAGAAATCTAACTCTCAACTCGATGATAAAACTGCGAATGCAGGTTATAATAACTACACTAAATACTGGAGAGACGTATACCCTCAGTATCAGGCACAGGCTTGGTGCGCTGCATTTGTGAGCTGGTGTATGATGAAAACATTCGGACTTGATACAGCTAAAAAGCTTCTGAAACATTGGCCTTATGTATACTGTCCTACTCTTGGAAATCTCTTCACAAAACATGCCAATCCTCAGCGTGGAGATATCGTAATTTTCTATCGTGGTGGTACATTTGCTCATACAGGTATTGTCACTAAGGTCGATGGAGATGCGTTCTTCACGATTGAAGGAAATACTTCTGGTGGATCAGGCATCGTTCCAAATGGTGGTGGTGTATGTTCTAAGTATTATTACAATTCAAAGCTGCCAGGAACAAAGTTCTGTCGTCCTGACTACTCTCTCGTCACATCTATTCTTAACTCTAATTCAGCTCCTAATGCGTCTAATCAGGCCGTAGATCAATCCTATACTGCATGGGTAGGTTCTTGTACCACTAACGGAACAGATGTGTTCTCAGGCGCTACAGGAGCTTCTAAGCTATCTACATATCCTAAACTTAATGCTGAGAATCTTGTTGATGTTGTTGGTGAGTCAGGAACAAGATACCATGTAAAGATTGCAGGTAAATATTTTGGTTATGTTGAAAAGAACAGAATTAAGAATCCTAATGAAAAGAAACCTACGAAATCACCATATCCTTTCGTAGGAAAAGTAACTGCAAGTAAACTGAATGTTCGTAAGAAACCAGGTACCGGACAGCCATTACTTTCAGAGTATCCTCAGCTGAATAAAGATAATCTTGTTGATGTTCTTGGAGAGACTAATGACTCTCAGGGCACTAAATGGTATAAAGTATCAATCGCTAAAAAATACGCAGGCTATGTGTCAGCCAAATATATTACTAAAGCATAAGGAGGTATGTCATGGGCATCGAACAGATACAGAAGATCCATGAGTTTGGTGAGATTAATGTGATTATATCTATACTTCTTTGTGCAATGCTTGTCATAGCTTTAAGAGCTGGATGGAAAAAACTTCTTGATGCGCTTGGACTTGAAACAAAAGCATCTCTACAGAAAAAAGCTTTAGAGCAGAGGTTGTCTGATATGGAACAGAAAATTGCTGCCTTTGAACAGTCTCAGCATGATTATCATGGTCAATCTATTACTATTAGAGATGATTTGAGAACAAATCAAAATACTTTAAGTACACAGCTTACTGATCTGACAAGTTTAATGCAAAACTTTATAACTAATCAAGATGAGTGTACTGTAGCATCATTTAGAAGCTCTCTCTGGAGGATGCATAGAGACTTTATGGCACAAGGATATATCACACCGGATGGATTAAAGACATTCCTAGAAATGGGAAAACTTTATGAAAAGGCTGGTGGAAATGATATTTATCATGAGAAATTACTTCCAGATATTGAATCTTTGGAAGTCAAATATACAAAAGACAGCGTACTATAAATTTATGAGTAGTCAGGCATTATGCTTGGCTACCCATTTTTTTACTTTTATGTTATACTTCTCTCAGAGAGGTGAACGCAATGACAAGATATGGATATGAACCAGGATTCTGTAAATTGCTCCATTACAATGGTCTGTGGAGAGTTGAGTATGACGGGTTTCCTGGACACTTCAAAAAAGTAAAAATGGTATGTACCTGTATGAAAGACGGGTGCGACAAAGATTGTGAAGTGTTCGAGACTGTTCCAGATATTAAAGCTTCAGATATGGAATGGTATTTACGGGATGAAGATGGAAATATAGTTTAAAAAAAATAGGCAGTTGAGTATAACCTCTTCTGTCTATTTTTTTTTGCTTAATTGGAAAAAAGCGTGTATGTGTATGTACGACAACCTAAAAGTTATCATACATATATTTTATTCTGTTATTCTTTATTTGTCAATGATATTTCTAACTTCTTCTACAGTTAATCCTTTTTCTTTAAGTAAATTAGCAAGATCTTTCATATCCTGCTCTTCTTTTACAGCTGTCTCTTTCTTCTCTGCTGCAACGAGATCTTTAGTAAGCTCTTTTTTCTGTGCTCTCAAGCCTTTAATATCTTCTGTAAGCTTTGTAATCTGTTCTTCTATAGATGTAATTTGTGATTTAATTTCTTCTGATGTAAACTCTACTTTTCTTACTCTTGCCATTTTTTAACTACCTCTTTTCTTTTTGATAAGGGTGAAATAAGGGTGAAGATTTTTAAGAAATGCTTGTTTTATAAGGCTTTAAGCTGATTTTTCATAGGTACCGGAAACCACTGCTCTATCCACTGAGCTACAGGTGCAAGTAACATAATTTGATCATCTGAATTTTATTTGTCAAAGATGTTCTCAATCAGTTATCATGATTCTATCACAGAGCCCGATAAATGTAAAGTTTTTTTTACGAATATACTCAAATGCATGAAACTTCCCGACTATTTGTACATTTTCGCAAACAACTTCTCTCATATTATATCAAGAGGCACCTTCTGGTGAAAGTGCCTCCTGACAGATCAGATTATTCTGTTTTCAAATCATCAAATTTGATTCTGATAATAACCAGAGTAATGATCATCAGAATTACAGATACCGGAAGTGCGATCCACGGTGTCTGCACAAAGCCTGCTACTATATAAGACAGGAAGGACACCAGTGCTGCCACCATTGCATAAGGAAGCTGGGTGGATACATGATTTACATGATCACACTGAGCACCTGCAGAAGCCATGATCGTTGTATCAGAAATAGGAGAACAATGATCTCCGCATACTGCACCTGCCATACATGCTGAAATAGAAATGATCATCAGCTCATGGTTGGTTCCTGAGAATACATTTACCACAATAGGGATCAGGATACCAAAGGTTCCCCAGGAAGTACCTGTAGCAAAAGCGATCACTGCACCGATCACAAAGATAATTGCCGGCAGGAAATTCATAAATCCGCCTGCTGAGGCCTTTACTACTCCGGCTACAAATTCAGATGCGCCCAAGCTGTCTGTCATTGCTTTCAGTGTCCATGCAAAGGTCAGGATCAGAATAGCAGGTACCATTGCTTTAAATCCATCCGGCAGACATGCCAGACAATCTCTGAAATTCATAACACGGCGAACCATATAAAGAACAATTGTAATAATCAGAGCAAAGAAGCTTCCCAGTACCAGGCCTACAGAAGCATCACTCTGGGAAAAAGCAGTTACAAAATCAGCTCCGCTGAAAAAGCCGCCTGTGTAGATCATTCCGATAACACAGCACACTACAAGGCAGATAATCGGAATCAGCAGGTCGATTACCTTTCCTCTTGGATTGCCGTTTGCATCCTCCTCCGTATTGGCGTATGGACGGGAGGCAGTGGTATAAATATCTCCCTTTAATGCATTGGTCTCATGAACTCCCATAGGGCCGAATTCCACCTTCATCAATACCATGGCAACCATCATGAAAATGGTAAGCAATGCATAAAAGTTGTATGGAATAGCACGTACAAAAAGAGAAATTCCATCCTCTCCTTCTACAAAACCGCTGACTGCTGCTGCCCATGAAGAAATAGGGGCAATGATACAAACCGGCGCTGCTGTGGCATCAATAAGATATGCCAGCTTTGCACGGGATACGTTATGCTTATCTGTTACCGGACGCATAACGCTTCCTACTGTCAGGCAGTTAAAATAATCATCAATAAAGATCAGGACACCCAGAACAATTGTAGCAAGCTCTGCTCCTGCTCTGGTTTTGATCCTCTTACTTGCCCAGCGTCCAAAGGCTGCTGAACCTCCTGCTCTGTTCATCAGGCATACCATTGCCCCCAGGATTACCAGGAAGATCAGGATACCCATGTTATAAGCACTTGTAAGAACACTGATCATCCCTCCCTGGAAAACATGGAGAACGGTTCCTTCAAAGCTGAAATTTGAATAAAACAGGGCTCCCACCAGGATTCCCACAAACAAAGAGCTGTATACCTCTTTGGTGATCAGTGCCAGCGCGATTGCTACCAGCGGTGGTACCAGTGACCAGAATGTGCCGTAAAATTTTGCTGATGCAGCGGATGATTCCTCTGCTGCAAGTACTGTCAGTGGTGATGCCAGCACAAAGAGCATGACCATTGACAGAAAAAGTGATACTTTTTTCAGATTGTTTCTCATTTTTTCCTCCCTCTTTTTGTTTCCTTGAGATAATATGTAAATTTCTCCGGATCCACAGGGCAATCCTTTCAGAGATCAAGCGGATATTCGCAATTGAAGCAGGGGACTTACTTGATTCGATTAAAAAAGCCATGAATGCGTACGAAACACATTCATGGCAACTATTCTGCTTAAGTTACTTTGATAGCGCTTCACCCGGGTGACAGTACGACGCATATTCTGCGTCATCCCAGGAATCCTCCTCCTGACTGGCCTGATTCCTTCGGCGGTCTCCCCTTTCACCGGATGACTGTCATGTCATATTTCCCGGCATACTGATGAATCCCGCGCCTCTATCATTACATATTATTCTATTGTTATGTGAAGCTGCCTGCACTCTCCTCCGGGAGACACCAGACAACTCTCTATTTGTTTACTTTATCAGCTTTCTCCGGATTTGGCAATAGGAAAACGGAAAATATTATAATCATTTACAGCAGTCACCCATTTATATCCGTAATGTTCCATAGCTGCAAAGGCTTCTTCCTTCTGTTCCTGGGAAAAGCGCAATACGAGAAGCTGAACCTTCTCTTTCCTTGCCCTCTTTCCTATTACCTTATAATCAGGTTCTTCTGCACTCATCCTTGTGTACAGATGTCTGGCATTTCTGGAACGGGCACCCCTGCCATCTCTGCCGAAGACAAGCTGAAAGGATGGGTCATATACTCTCAGATAAGGTGCAATACTGTTATCCGCAGCAATCAGTGAATCCTCTGCACTTCTTTCAGCCAGAAGTATATTGGCGACCTGCGCTGCTTCCTCCGGAACCTTCTGATGATTGGACACCTTCACATAATTTCCGGCACTCCATACACTGGTGCCGCTTACAGCCAGAATTCCTACACAGGCAATTACAAGAACCGCCTGCAGGCCCTTTTTTCTGATCCTGGACAGAAGGGAGGTCACCACCAGCGCCAGTGCAGGCACTACCGGAAAGAGCCAGATCACTCTCCAATATACCAGACCTCCGATACATTTCTGGATTAAGGCAGCTGTCACAGGGCAAAAATATAAAAAGCACAGAAGACACTGAAAAGCGATCAGATAACCTGTATTTTTTCTCTTTCTCTCAAAAATCAGCAGATACAAAAATGCTGCTGCCCACAGATATGGGTACCAGCTGCTGCCCCAGTACTGCTCCCACCAGAAAATTATATAATGTACTACATTATCCATAGTGTCTGTTCTCCTTTATCCGCTGTTGCATGCAGCAGTTCCTTTGTATTCCCGGGATTTACTCTGCTCACAGACATAAATATACACCGCCCAGAAGCAGGGATGGCATACAGCACAAAATCCCATAGAGAAATCTCCGAGGAGAACGGTTCTTCACCAATGCCAGCAGTACAAACAGCCCTGTCACAACAGGAGCCAGCATAATCCCCATAGAAGAAACATGACAGGCCGCCAGATTGGCCATTGCCAGAAGAAGCCACGGATATTCCAGCTGGTCTTCCAGCATCAGAACAAGCCCAAGATAGATAAGGAAGGGCAAAATCACTGCTGCCAGCACTGCTTTTCCCTGCCAGATACGCACCAGCATGAAATTGCCTCCCGTATATACAGAAAATCCGGAAAACCAGATGATCACAGCACAAAAAAGCAGAAACAACCCCTGCTCTCTTCTTTTTTCCGCAAACCACAGTCTGCCAAACTGGTGATACACCAGATAGGCAGCCAGCAGAAATACCACAGGATAAATGGTGTGTGCAGTCACAGCCGGATGAAGACCTCCGGACAGCTGACTGATCACAGCCAGAAGCACCGGAAAGGGTGAGAGCACATATCTTCTGGGCAAAACTGCATATTCAGCCCCTGAATAGGGATTATATGCAAATATGGAATCTGTATGCACAGAGGTCGTGGCTGTTGCCACATAAAAGGCATCGTCAGCGTCCATATGGGCATAATATACGCATACACCAATCTGCACCAGTATCACTCCTGCTGCGATCCACATCCAGGGAGAAATTTCCGGAATGGATTTTCTCAGTCTTTTTCCATAAGAACCTGCACTGCCGGCAAACCCATACAGACCATAGGCTGCACAAAGCCCCATTACTATAGCAAACAAAAAGGTCACCAGATGTAAGGATAATTTTCGGAAAATCCCCGGCAGGATAAGAAGCTGCGCCACTGCCAGCATAAGCAGAAGTCCTGCCAGAAAGCTTTCACCCAGCGTATAGTCTTTCTTTTTCTTTACAAATGGAATCCCGGCAGCTACGGGCACAAAAATGAGCCAGAAACCTGCCAGTACTCCCTTTACCATCATCTGCATGATTTATTTTAAGCCTTTCTTTTTCAGAATGCCCATGGCAATTTTCTCAGGCAGGATGGGAAGCTCCCTTACGCGCACTCCGGTAGCATTATAGACTGCTTCTGCAATAGCCGGGCATGGAGTATCGATTACCAGCTCTCCGATAGACTTGGCACCAAAAGGTCCTGTCTTTTCATAGCTGCATTCAAAGTCTACCCGGATATCCCCAATATCCTCTCTGGTAGGGATCTTGTACTGCATGAAGGAGTTATTGCGGATTTTTCCCTTCTCTGTGTACTGTACATCCTCGCTTAAGGCCATTCCGATTCCCTGTACCAGACCTCCCTCAGTCTGCACACGGGCAAGGTTTGGATTGATCGGTGTACCGCAGTCAACCACTGCCACATAATCCAGTAATTCTACACTTCCGGTCTCCATATCCACTTCCACCTCTGCCATACCAACCATAAACGGCGGAGGGGAAAGAGGTGAGGAATGCTGTCTGACCACCTGGAGCTCTGTATTGTTAAAGCAGGTTCCCTTCAGTGCTATGGCTTCCAGAGAAACTCGTCTGCTCTCTTCCTCTGTGCAGTAAACAAAGGAACCGTCAAAATCTACCTCTGCCTTATCTGCTTCCAGCATCTCAGCGCCTACCTCACAGATTTTAGCCCGCAGATCCTGGCAGGCTTTGACTACTGCCATTCCTGTCGTGTAGGTAGTAGCAGAGGCGTAGGATCCGGAATCATAAGGTGAAATATCAGTATCCACGCTGAATACTACAATATTGTTCATAGGTGTTTCCAGACATTCTGCAGCGATCTGGGACAGAATCGTGTCACAACCGGTACCCATATCTGAACAGCCCAGTGCCAAAGTATAAGAGCCATCCTCATTAAGCTTAATATCTGCACCGCCTACATCCAACGCTGCAATTGATGAGCCCTGCATTGCCATGGCCACACCTACTCCACGGACTTTGCCGTTGCCCATATCCCGGCATGGATATTTGGCATCCCAGTTCATCATTTCCTTTGCTCTGGCCATACAGCGGTCCATGGTACAGCTCTGAGCATATGGAACATCATGATAGCCTGGCAGAGGACCTCCCTCCAGAGGCATGTTCAGTTCCTTGATCTTTACAGGATCCATTCCCATTTTGTGTGCCAGTTCATTTACTGCAGATTCCACTGCATAAATTCCCTGTGTAGCCCCATATCCTCTGTAGGCACCTGCAGCCTGCATATTTGTATACACTACATCAAAGGAAAATCGATAGGCTGCTGTATGTCTGTACAGGGCAATGGACTTATGTCCACTTAAACCTACTGTAGTAGAGCTATGCTCACCGTAGGCACCGGTGTTGGACAGAGTATGCACATCTATGGCCTTGACAATACCATTCTCATCTGCTCCCACACGGACTGTGATCTCCATCTCATGGCGTGGAGAAGAACAGATCATGGATTCGTATCTGGAGAAAACGATCTTGGAAGGACGGCCTGTCTTCCAGGTTACAATAGCCGGATAAATATCACTGATGGAGGTCTGCTTTGCTCCAAAGCCTCCTCCGATCCTGGGCTTGACCACACGCACCTTCGATGCCGGAATATCCAGTGCCCTGCCCACGATCCTGCGCACATGGAAGGGAATCTGAGTAGAAGAAAGAACTGTAAGTCTGCCAAAATGATCCATGTAGCAGGCTGTGCGGAAGGTCTCCATCATAGTCTGCTGGTTTGCTTTTGTATGATAGGTCTGTTCTACTGTATATTTACATTCCGCCAGCACTTCATCTACATTTCCCTCTTCCTCAACAGCCAAAGCACAAAGGTTTCGTTTATTGTCTCCTCCCAGAGGGATTTTCAGTTTCCAGTCATCCTCAGGATGAACCAGAATAGCATTATCCTTTGCCTGGTGAATATCCAGAACAGGAGTCTCTACTTTATATTTTACTTTAATTCTCTTTAATGCCAGGTCTACTGCGGCCTCTGTCTCACCTGCTACAATGGCAACAGCATCTCCCACAAAACGCACATGGCGATCCAGGATCAGACGGTCATCCGGGCTCATCTCCGGAGCGGTCTGTCCTGCCAGGGTAAAACGCTTCTGAGGTACGTCCTGCCAGGTAAGGATGCAGGCAATTCCCGCTACCTTTGCAGCATTTTCTGTCTTTATCTCCTCCACCCAGGCATTTGCATGGGGGCTTCTTAATATCTTGATAATAAGGCAGTCCCTTGGTGCCAGGTCATCTGTATATACAGGTTTTCCGGTCACCAGAGCCATGGCATCTATTTTGGGGACAGGCTGATTTACATATTTCATTTTATGCTTCCTCCTGTGCTTTTTTATACTGAAGGAATTTCAGGATTCCTCTTGTCTGTGAAACAAATCCGGAACAGCGACACAGATTACCGGAAAGATATTCCTTGATCTGCTCCTCTGTGGGATCTGTAAGCTCCTTTAACATGGCAAAGGTGTTCATGATAAATCCCGGATTGCAGAAACCACACTGCTCTGCGCCTTCATTTGCGATAAAGGTTCCCAGCTCTTGGGCTTCCTTCTGCATTCCCTCCAGTGTTACAACCTTTTTGCCATCTGCCCGGGCAGCCAGTGTGGAACAGGAAAGAACCGGTTTCTCATCCATCAGTACTGTACACAATCCGCAGTTCGCTGTTTCACAGCCTCTCTTTACACTATAGCAGCCCTTTTCCCTGAGAAAGTCCAGCAGAAGGGTATCCGGCTGGATTTCCTCCTGACGCTTTACTCCATTGAGCCAGAATTCAATTTTCATCACTTACACCTCCTACAGTCTCCCAGGCTCTTCTTGTGAGAACCTGCACAAGCAGACTACGATATTCCTGAGAAGCTCTCATGTTGCCGGAAACAGGCACGCTCTTTGCTGCATATTCAGCAAAGCCGTGGATGGCCTGTATCTTTTCTTCTCTGTTCATTGTATCAAAGCCAGACAAAAGCCCCTGTGTATCCTCCACAACCATGGCTCTGGCTGGTCTTGCCCCGATGACTGTACGGGGGCATCCGTTGACCAGAGATGCAGTACAGGTGAGTACAGGAAAATCTGTCTTGGTATTTCTCTGACTCAGATAGCAGACTGTAAGAGGAACCTTTTTTACAATCATATTTACCAGAATGTCATTGTCCTTTTTCATATTCACAAATTCAGTCAGCGGGATACGTCCTCTATGGAAAAGCTCCACATAGCTGTCCATGCCAAGAAACATGGTCAGTACATCGGAGAAACCAAATCTTCCGTAAATACTGCCGCCTACAGTGGCACAGTTACGGAACTGTACTCCCACAATATGACGCAGACTTTCCCTCATAGCTCCGCCAGTGTATGTATTCAGAGCCTCATTTGTCTCCAGGTCACGAAGAGAAGTCATACATCCGATCACAAATTCCTGATCATTCTCTGTAATCTGATCCAGCCCCAGCCCGGACAGGTCAATGGCAGTGGTCAGATTTCGGTTTCCCATTTTCATCCACACCATTCCTCCCAGGATTTTCGCCGTTTTTTTCTGGTTCAGCTCATAAGCTTCTTCCAGACTGTTTACCTTTACATAATTTTTAATTTTCAGCATGATAGAACCCTTTCTTTCATTATCTTCAGAAACAGATCACTATTTTGATTCTATCATAGATCAAAAGCAACTGTCTACTGTAAAAAATTCTCGATATATTCCTTCAGAAATTCATAAATCTGATTTTCTGTAGGCGGGCATCCGTTCAGATTATGCTCAAACCTGCAGGTGCAGGCACCCACACCCAGTTTTCCTGTTTTGCCACGGTATCCCTGGCCGATGCATATCTTGGTATCCAGTTTTTCAAAAAGACCGTCATTTTTCAACATTTCCAGAGCCGGGATCAGATAGCCATAGCAGGCACTGCAGGATTCCACTTCTTCCACTGCATCCTGTAATTCCACCACTTTTCTGGAGTTAGGCAGAGTCTTTTTTGCAGTTTCTTCGCAGAAAATAATTTCCGCCTGTGACAGATCTGCACTTCCTGCTCCCAGCTCCTCCGCCAGTTTTACATATGGCACATCACTTGTCTGATAATGCATGACCTGACATACATAAGCATCTATGAGAACCGGATCCATCCCTGCCCAGATACGGTTCATCACTACCGGATTTCCTCCGTCCTCAAAATCAAGATCTCCGCAGATATTATCTACCACAATAAAATCCTGATGGATTCCCATGTTCAGGTGAGCGATAGGTTTATGGAGGCCAAGGGCATGAAATCTCCTCTTTTCTGTATTGGGGATCAGACCCTTCATATTTTTTAGTGCACAGGTGATTTTTGTCTGGCAATGTCCTTTCAGAACAGGAACATTGATCAGGAAATCAATTTTCTCTACACTGCTGCAGATTTTCAGATCCATGCCGCCGCAGTCTCTGTCCACGCCTGTGTCCTTCTGCATATCCCAGAAAGGAACCTGATATTTTTCGGAAAGCTCCCTGTAACCACAAAGTTCATAGGCTTCTGTGGTTTTGTCTCCTACCCAGGAGCCTTCCAGTATGGCAATTTTAGCGAATCCTTTTTCCTGAAGATATTCAATGATACCTGCCACTATCTCCGGATGAGTGGTAGCTCCCCAGGAAGCTTCTGTAGGTGAAACCAGGTTGGGCTTGATCCCGATCTGCAAATCCGGAGATGAGATCTGTTCTGCCAAATCACACTGCTCCAGGAGCTCTTTTGTCATGTCTTTGTATTCTGTTCCACTTTTGATATAAATCTCATTTTTCTTCATATGCACCTCTGTCAAAGCCTGTTTTCCAGGCTGTCAATTGTTGTATTTTTTCCCAGTATAACACAGGTTCAGATTCTTCACAATCAAGCGGATATTCGCAATCCGCTTCGCTACGTAGCTCTACACCGAATAACTGCTCCGCAGTTTAGTTAAAATTTGACAATATGAGTTTTTTGTGGTACGGTTGACAGGAAAATATTGACACTACCGTAACTGTTCAGCGACTTTAGAGAATGGCTGGCTGATGAATGGTTACCGCACAGTTAGAATCGAGGAGAGGAATCTTATGAGAAAAAAATCAACTACAAGAACCAATGCCGCTAAAACAACTGCTGCAAAAACAACTGCTACTATCAAAGAAGCTACCACAAAAGCTACAGAGCTGGCAAAAGAAACTGTTGAAAAAGCTATCGATAAAGCTCCTGAAGTGATCGAAGAAGCAAAAGCTACAGTAAACAAAACAGTAAAGGAAGTTGCACAGAAAATGGAAACAAAGAAAATCGCAGAAACAACAATTGAGTTACCTGGCTGTGCAGTTACCATGACAGCTATTGAAGAAGCAGTGAAAAAAGATATGGATGCAAAGGAAATTTCCGGCAAGGAGATCAACGTATACATCAATGCAGATCAGAAAGCTGCATATTATACAGTTGACGGCGAGGGTGCTGACAACTACAGAATCGACCTTACCAGCCTGTAAGCAGATCTGTACAGTTTACAATTTTAACTGTCTGGAAAAGCCATATCTGTCTATTATCTGCAGATATGGTTTTTTTGCGCACAGATATTTACAGTTCTCATAATTATTCAGGAGAAGCAACATGAACGATACAAATATCAACCATAATAATTTTAACCGGCAGCTACTAAAATTATCTATTCCAATTATTATCCAGAATCTGCTTAGCGCTGCAGTAAGTTCCTGCGATGTTGTCATGCTCAATTACGTGGGACAGTCTTCTATTTCCGCAGTGTCACTGGCTGCCAACTATTCCAATGTACTCTTTATGGTATATTACGGAGTGGGCACCGGGGCTTCCCTTCTGTGTGCCCAGTATTTTGGCAAAAAGGATCTGAAAGCCATACATATTATCGAGGGAATTGCCCTGCGTTTTTCCCTGGTAATTTCTCTGCTGGTGGCCCTGATTGCCTTTACCATGCCAGACAAAATGATGCAGATTTTCACCTCAGACCCTGAGCTTATCAGGATCGGAGCCTCCTATCTGCGGATCATGGGAATCACCTATCTGTGCTGGAGTATTACAGAAGTATATCTGTCTATCCTGCGCAGCATCGGACGGGTAACTGTCTGTATGATCCTGAATCTCCTGGCCTTTGTATTGAATATCATCCTTAATGCAGTCTTTATCTTCGGGCTGTTTGGCGCACCCAAACTTGGGGCTGCAGGTGTTGCCATTGCCACTGCATCCTCAAGACTTGTGGAATTACTTGGATGCTTTATTATTTCCTTCTTCAGTAAAGATGTGCGGCTGAACCCCAGATTTATATTTGTCCGCAGCAAATCCCTTCTGAAGGATTTTATTCGCCTATCCCTGCCTGCGCTTGGCAATGATGTAAGCTGGGGTGTAGGCTTTGCCATGTATTCTGTGATCCTGGGTCATCTGGGTTCAGACGCTGTAGCTGCCAACTCACTGGTAACTGTAGTGCGCAATATCGGTTCCGTATTTTGTTATGGGATTGCCAGTGCAGGTACGATCATGCTTGGAAAAACAATGGGCGAAGGAAAGCTTGCTCAGTCAAAGGAATATGCTTCCCGCATGCTGAAGGCAACTGTGGTTGCAAGTATCTTCGGTGGTCTGGCTGTATTGGCTGCTTCTCCTTTGATCATGCGATTTTCCTCTCTGAATGATACTGCCATGCATTACCTGAAATATATGCTTCTTATCAACAGCTACTATATTACAGGCTCTGCAGTAAACACAGCTCTAATCGCCGGGATTTTCCGGGCAGGGGGAGATACAAAATTCGGCCTGATCTGCGATACCATTGATATGTGGCTGTATGGAGTGCCTCTGGGATTTCTGGCTGCCTTTGTCCTGAAGCTGCCTGTATTGTGGGTATATTTCCTGCTGTGCACAGACGAATTTGTGAAATGGCCCTGGGTGATCGGACACTACCGCAAGGGTGAATGGGCCAAAAACATTACCAGGGACGACATTTCCTGATAAGCTTCGACGATCCGCTTTATTCCAAAAACAAGTGTGGCAGACAATTTTTCATTGCCTGCCGCACCTGTTTTATAATCTGATATCACAGTATTTTCCATTATTCTACATTCTTCAGTGCCTCATCCATAGGCACTTTTTTTATTCTTCGAAACTCCAGCAGAGCCACAACTGCATAAGTAACAATTCCTGCCGCAAACATCTGTAGATAGATCATCGGATCGATCCAGAGCGTGATCCAGCCGGAAATACTGGACAGCATCATCTCCCTGAACAGCACCTTCATAATCACAGTTTCCAGTGGCAGACTCAAAAGCAGACAGAGCACAACTACCATTGATGTAGACAGAATGTATAGCCTGCTGATCTCACCGTTTGTATAACCCAGGATTTTTACCATTGAGATAGACTGGGCATTTTTTTCGATAATGATCTTAGAGAGCAGATAGATCAGCACCATATAGATCACAATAGCAAATCCATTTACCATTCCCATCATACTTCCCATAGACACATCCAGCTGTCTGGAAATCTTGGTAAGAGCATCCAGGTTGATCACTGAACCAATATAACTGTCCTTGATGTCTGTGATCTCTGTATTACTGAAATAGCCACTGAAATAATCATCCCCCAGATCAAAGGTATCATTTAATTTGTCCTGATCCATAAATACACAGAGACCGCCTGTATAGTCATAGATTCCTGCTACCTGGAAGGTGTACTCGTCGTCTTCATATTTTTCTTTCAGAGTGATACTGTCTCCCACAGCGATTTTGTACTTGTCTGCATAGGCAGAAGAAATATACACTCCTTTGGAAAGATCTGCATCTACATATTTACTGTCCTCTTTGATTCCGTACAAGAGAATCTCTTCGCTTTTGACTTTGCCTGGAATGGTGTTCAGAGAATAGGCACTGAACTCCTCTGCATTCTCATTGTCAGTTTCCGTATCGTTATTAAAAAGCAGCATGTCCACAAAACTGTCCAGTTTGTTTCCGCCACCTATGACGCTTACCGGCACAGACAGCATATACTGATATTTTGCCAGCATGTTATTTTGGATCTCCAGCTGATAATGATCCAGTGCTGAAGGCAGAAGAAGTCCAAAGAACAGAAGCAGATTGGCAAAAACGACACCTATGAATAACACGATGTAATTACTGAAATTCTGAAAGATCACCCTGAGACGGAATCTGGTAAATATCCGCATTCTTTGGCTTAAATATAAAGCTCTCCTCTGTTTTTTTCCGGACAGATCTCTTCTGAGGAATTTCAGTGGAGAAAGCCGCAGCTTATGATGAAGGATTCCAAAATTCACCACAAGCATGATTGCCACCGGAACCACTGTGGTTAAAAGAAAGGCTTCTGCATTCCAGACAGTTTCATAGGTCGGAAGGCTATAACTTCCATAATACATTCCAGCGCATACCCCTTTAAAAACAGTATAGCCCAGTATATTTCCCACCACTGCGCCCATCAGTGTTACAAGCACAGGAAGAGTCATATAATGTCGGATCAGTTCTCCTCTGGTATAGCCAGAAGCCCGCAGGGTTCCGATTACTGCTGCCTCTTTGGTGATGGTATTACTGGTAGTAATGCCAAAAACAAATGCCATGATCACAATAACAATATAAAGAAGCACTATCATCATAGCCTTGTCACCGCCCATATCATCTCCGGTAAATTTGATTGCCTGGTTCTGATAACGAGGAACAAAACTTTCCAGTGTAACGACTTTTCCCATGTCTTTCATAAGATCTTCGGAAACATCTTTTTCTTCTTTTTCTGTTTTGATTCTTATAAACAGTAAATGAGTAAATCCGAAATTATGCACAAATTCCGGTAACGGGCGCAATGTGCGCTTCTATGGGTATGCCGATGCAATGTGCACTTGCTTTTTTTCGTA